>Ga0209988_10000009_pt1 | contig 85203 bp, 80 predicted proteins | sample N075metaG_FD_183115 | JGI IMG/M metagenome (GOLD analysis project Ga0209988, IMG submission 183115) | Deep subsurface microbial communities from Kermadec Trench to uncover new lineages of life (NeLLi) - N075 metaG (SPAdes) (version 2) | ecosystem: Environmental > Aquatic > Marine > Ocean trench... | reverse complement strand
ATCGCGAGCGCGAGGAGCGCAAGCACCTCGGCTTCGGTTCCGACATCGAGGAAGGAAGCATCGGGGAGAATCACCGCTGGATTGAACCGGATATCGATGCTGAGGCTTCCCTGGGAGAAGATCGCGTCCAACTCGGCTTCGTTGAGGGTGATGAACGCCGCCTGCGCCGACGCGGGTAATGCCAAGGCCACGAACAACCCAGTGATTCGGACCCAACTCCAAATGCGCGTACTCATCCGCTTCCCTCCGGACCCCAGAGGAAGGGAGACACGCAGGCCAGACAGTGCTGCCCCGACGATCACACGCCGTCGGGCGGCAGCTCCCTTCCCAAGGAGCACAGATTGATATGCAATAAGTATTCCTATAACTGTGTAACCAAGCGTGTGCGAGGATTCGCTAGTATTCTCAATATATTGTGTTACAGGGGCAAAAAGGAGCATGCGGTGTGCAGATCTTTCTGGGAAATCGATTTCGCAAAAACGGAAGATTTATTCCGCAACGCTCGCGCGAGCCCCGCGTCTAGGGCTTCGGACGACAAGTGATTGCTAGAGGGACAGTCGGGCGTCGTGTGCTCTTTATCGGTCTGGCGCTGGCTGTCTTCGGCGCAGGGTGCGAGGCGACAGCGGGGTCCGGTGATCGCCACGAGGACCCTACCGGCTGGTCTCGCGTGGCGATCGCCGAAGGAATCAGTCTCGCTATCCCTGCGGATCTCGCGCCCGTCCAGACCGCCGGTGCCGACTCGGTGTTTCGTGTTTACGAGAGCGAGTCGCTCCAGCTTTCCATCGACTACGGTTGGTACTCGGACTCGCTCTCCCGCACGCAGGGCGAAGACCTCGTCCGCCGCCCCGTCAAGGTAGACGGGTGGTCGGCGCTGTTGGTGACGTACCGCGATGCAGGCGCATCGACCGGTCTTCACCACGTTTCCGCTCTTCATGTTGCGGACCTCGGGCGAGGAGCGGTGAAGCTCACCCTTGTCGTGCGAGGCCACTCGGAGGGCGACCATGAACGGGCCGTCCAGATCATCCGCTCCCTCCGGATCGATCCACCTCTTCGCGAGACGACGACCGACAAGCGCTGAGGCCTCTGGGAATTCCGAGGCGACATCCGCAGATGGCGGTGGACCGGATTCGGTGCGAAAGCGTCCAGCGGGCACCGGCTGACGAGGCGCCGCATTGGATCGAACCCGATTTCCCTGAAGTTCAGCGCTGCGGGACGCTGTAGAGGACGTACAAGTCCCGCGGCTGGGACAGTCCTCGTATCGGCACCTGCTCCCGCCGAGCGAACTCAGGCGGCCCGCCTGCGGCGCGCCAGGTGTCGACGTCGATCACCATCGCGGCGTCCATGTCCCGCGTCAGCCCCTGGAGTCTCGCGGCCAGGTTGGTCGTGTTGCCCAGCGCCGTCCAGATCAGGCGGTCCACCGATCGGATGCTGCCCACGAAGGCTGCTCCCGTGGCGATCCCGACTCCGACGAGGATTCCCCCGGCCTCGGTGGAGCCGGGAATCGAAGGGACCGTGGCGACGATCTCGCGCCCCGCGGCCACCGCCGCGCTCTCCTTGTCCTCGAGAGCCTGCGGTGCCCCGAAGACCACCATCATCCCGTCGCCGTTGAACTCAACGATGCTGCCTCCGAACTTCTCCACAACGGACGAGACCGCCGTGGTGTAGCGGTTGACCGTGGCGAAGATCTCCTCGGGACGCCGCCCTTCCGACATGGAGACGTAGTCCCGGATATCCACGAAGAGTACCGAGACGACGCGCTCCCGCGGCCCCAGCACCTCTCCCGCCTCGAGACCCTTGGCGACGGCGCCGGGCACGTACCGGCGAAGCTTCTCCTGCATCGCCCGGGCCTCGCTCACGACATCGGCATCCTCGAAGCGGTCGAGCTGGATCGACACCCGGTCGGCCACGGCGGTGAGCAGCGTCAGCTCCGTCGGGGTGTAGATGTCTCCCGAGCGCTTCGCTCCCAGGCAGAGGAAGGCGACCAGCTCTCCCTGGCGGCGCACCGGCACGATGACGACGACACCCAGCGACTCCAGCGCAGCCCGGTCGAAGAGGGAGAGCTTCGCGATCTCAGTGCGTCGCGTGGATCTCGCCGCTACCAGGGCACCCGAGTGACTCTCCACCGTCGTCACCAGCGGGCTGTCTCGCGCGACGGCTGGCGGGATTCCCCGGCCGCGCGTGAACACGGGCGAGAAGGCCTCGTCGAAGCGGGCGTATACGACACAGCACTCCGGTCGCAGCAGCGCCTGGAGTTGTTCGCCAGCGAGAGCGGTCAGCTGCCGGAAATCGTCCTGGTGAGCCAGCTCGCCCAGGAGGCGTTCCATTCCGTCCTCGAGGGAACAGCGCTCGGGGAAGAAGACCCGATCGATTCTCGGTCGGAGCGAGCGATGAAGGGGTATAGCGATCGCCGCGAGGGCCACCGAGAAGACCACCTGAGCGGAAGAGGGATCGACGCCGACGGCCGTTCCCGCCGCCTCGGCGAGCCGGGGAACGAGTGCGAGAATCCCGGCGAGCACGAGCACCGAAAGGATCGAATACGAAGTGGTCGAGCTGATCAGGCGGTCGATGTCGAAGAGGTCATAGCGAAGGATCCCGATGAGAAATCCGAACGGCACTAGGAAGACCGTGATCTGAATGTGGGGCCGCAGCCACAGGAGGCTGGGCTCGAAGGCTATCGCCAGGTTGAGAACGAGAAGGGGAGTCAGCACGACGAACACTCCGTAATTCACCCATCGGAGCTGTCGGCGCCCCAACGCGTCGGAAACGCGGTAGTTGCGGATGGAGTAGGCGAGGACCGCAATGATCATCGCGGCGTCTAGGACGAGAAACGCTGTCATGGCGGCGTCGGCAGGGAGCCAGATGTCATGCATCGATGCGGCTCGCAGGGGCGCCTTGACGACCAGCGCCCAGGGCAACACGAGCGCCCAGCGCGACACCGGCCGATCTAGCCAGCGGACCGCTATGAGGACGACGAGCGGCGCGAGGCCGGCCTCTCCCAGCGCGGAGACAGCGAACCATGCGTAGGTCACGACGCGCGGGCCGCCCTGGAACCACATTTGGTTCAGGGCAAAGAAGCTGAACCCGACGAAGAGGTAGAGAGACCGGTGGTCCCGGGGTGCCCGCAGCAGGATCAAGGGGAATATCACGAGCACTGTGAGCCCCAGGAGAATGCCCGTGATCACGCGGGCCGGACTCAGCGGGGCGACGTCGAGCACGGTCTGCATCCGCTGGCCGTTCCGCTCGAACTCGATCGGCACCAGCCGACTCTTTGGCGCCGCCTCGAGAACCGCCGCGTAGAACGTAAACGGTCCGGTGCCTCGAAGGCTCTGATCGCCGGCACGCAGCAGCAGGTCTCCGGGCCGAAGCTGGGACTGCTCGGCGACCCGATCGTCCAGGATTCTGCGCAGGCGGGGATACGCCTCCGGCGAGTCCGGTGCGGTCACCGTGATGTGGACGGATCCGAGCCGTCCGCTGACGTTCTGCGCGATGGAGAGACCGAGGCAGAGGAGGACCAGCGGGCCGAGCAGGAAGAGCCAGAACCGCTGCCAGCTGCTGAGCTGCCTCATGGCACTGTCCCCCGCTGGTTTCACCGTGGGCTGCAGGCTGTTCAATGCCGCATGAGTCTAGTGCGAGCCTTGCGGAAAAGCACTTTTAGAAGCTTGCTGCTTGTCGTCGAACAGGCGAAGCGATCCTGGTACAAGTGGCTCTGCCGTTGGAGTCAACGCAAGCGCCTCACATGGGAGCAGTTCGCGGAATTGCTTCGCGACTTTCCCATCGGCGCGCAGTGATTCGACCTGAGCCTTCGTCAGCCTTGTCTTTCTCCCCATCGTGTAAGCTCCACGTAAGCAAGCTGTGGCGTAGTGCCGCGCTCCCATGCGTAGCAGAGCGAAGGATACCCTCCTAGGAGCATGAGAGCCGCGCGTAGCGGGTGGGGCGCTTGCGTTACCCTAGGTATGGTCTACCAGTTACCGGAACGTCAGATTTGCGCGCCCTGCCCTCCGACCGACCCTAAGGAGCCCCCATGAAGATCGAAGACATGATCCTGGTCAGTGTCGACGACCACGTCGTCGAGCCTCCCCACATCTTCGAGAAGCACCTTCCCCAAAAGTACCAGGACCGGGCGCCCAAGCAGCTGCGCAAGAAGGACGGCACCGACTGCTGGCTCTTTCAGGGGCGACCGCTCCCCAACATCGGCCTGAACGCCGTCGTCGGCCGCCCCCCCGAGCAGTACGGTATGGAGCCGACTTCCTACGACCAGATGCGGCCCGGCTGCTTCGACATCCACGAGCGCGTGCGCGACATGAGCGTCAACGGCGTGCTCGGCCAGATGTGCTTCCCCTCGTTCCCGCAATTCGCGGGCCAGCTGTTCGCCAGCTGCGAGGACAAGGAGCTCGCCCTTGCCCTGGTCCAGGCCTACAACGACTGGCACATCGACGAGTGGTGCGGCACCTACCCCGGCCGCTTCATTCCGCTGTCACTCCCTCCGATCTGGGATCCAAGGCTGATGGCGGACGAAGTCAAACGAGTCGCCAAAAAGGGCTGTCACGCCGTCAGCTTCAGCCAGGATCCTCAGGCGATGGGACACCCGAGCCTTCACAGCCCGCACTGGGATCCATTCTGGCAAGCCTGTGACGAGGAAGGCAGCATCTGCGTGATCCACATCGGTTCGGGCGGCGGCATGCACTTCACGTCCCCCGAAGCTCCGGTCGACGTGATGATCCACACGACCCCGCTGAGCATCGCCAACTGCGCGGCCGACCTGCTGTGGTCGCAGCAGCTGCGCAAGTACAAGAACCTCAAGTTCGCACTCGCCGAGGGAGGCATCGGCTGGATCCCGTACCTGCTGGAACGCGCCGACTACGTCTACAAGCACCACAAGTACTGGACCAACCAGGACTTCGGCGACCAGCTGCCGAGCGACCTCTTCCGCGAGAAGATCATCACCTGCTTCATCGACGACCAGTTCGGCCTCAAGAACCGACACGACATCGGTGTCGACATGATCACATGGGAGTGCGACTACCCCCACTCGGACACCACCTGGCCCGAAGCCCCGGAGATCCTGTCGCGCTGCCTCACCGACGTCCCCGATGACGAAATCAACAAGATCACCCACGAGAATGCCATGCGCCTGTTCCAGTACGACCCCTACCAGCACATCCCCAAGCAGCAATGCACGGTCGGCGCGCTGCGTGCAACTGCGACGGACGTCGATCTGTCACCGCTCGAGACGACCGGCGGAACGCCGCCCAGCGTCGAAACGGGTCGCCCCGTGACCACGGGCGATGTGATGAAACAGCTCGCCTCCGCCTTCGTCAGCGCGGACTAGCAAACGGTCCGCAACGGTCGGGAGCGAGTAGCCGACAGGTGCTCGCCAGGATCTGACGCCGGAGGATCGGACCAGGCCAGCGATGGAATTTCAACTCGCCGATCTCTTTGAGTGCCTGTGCGACGCACGGCCCGACGCCAGCGTCCTGGTCGCCGGCAACGTGCGACGTACGCGTGCAGACCTCGAGCGCCGCGCGAACCAGCTCGCACACTTCCTCCAGAATCGCGGCATTGGCTGCGGTGACCACGTCGGAATCTACGCCTACAACCGGATCGAATGGGTCGAGGCGCTTCTCGCCTGTTGGAAGATCCGGGCAGCCGCCATCAACGTGAACTACCGCTACGTCAACGACGAACTCCGCTACATCTGGAACAACGCGGACATGAAGGCCCTGGTCTACGAGCGCGGCTTCGGCGAATCGGTGGCGACACTCGAACCGGAGTTTTCGGCCCTCGAAACCTACATCGTGCTGGAGGACGGCTCCAATGTGTCCGGTCCCGGCGTGGAATACGAAAGCGTGCTGAGCGGCCAAACCGAGACACGCGACTTCGGGCCTCGTTCCGGTGATGACATCTACCTCGTGTACACAGGCGGTACCACCGGCATGCCAAAGGGAGTTCTCTGGCGTCACGAGGACCTGTACTCGAACCTGGCGCGTCCCCTGGCGGGCGAGCTCGAACGTCCCGAGCAAATCGCCAAGCAGGCCGACAATCCGTTCAACATGCACACGCTCACCCTGTCGCCGCTCATGCACGGAGGCGGACAGTGGCCGCTGTTCATCACGATCTTCAACGGCGGGGTCGGCCTGCTTCCCGTCTCCCGGAATTTCGATCCCGTGGAGGTGCTGTCGATCATCGAACGCGAGCACGTCACCACCCTGAGCATCATCGGCGACGCCATGGGCAGACCCCTGGCAGAGACCCGCCTCGATCCCAGCCGGAGCTGGGACACCCGCTCACTGATGGCGATCTCGACCGGCGGCGCGCTGCTGACCGATCCGGTGCGAGAGCTGCTGCGCGAGGCGTTCGGCAAGGTCTTCATCACCGGCGGTATCGGCAGCTCCGAGATCGGAAGCGCCGCCAAGGAGACCCGGGGCTTCGATCCGACCACGGGTCCTCGCTTCAAGCTGGATCCAAGCGTGGCGGTTCTCGATGCTGCGCTGCGGAAGGTCGAGCCCGGCGGCGTGGGCCGACTCGCCCGCAGCGGAAGCATCCCGCTCGGCTACTACAAGGATGAGAAGAAGACGGCCGAGACCTTCGTCACGGATGCCGGCGGGGTCCGCTGGGTCCTGCCCGGTGACTGGGCCCGCGTCGAAGCAGATGGAACGATCACGCTGCTGGGACGCGGCTCGAGCTGCATCAATTCCGGCGGCGAGAAGATCTTTCCCGACGAGGTCGAGGGCGTGCTGGCGCGCCACCCGGCCGTTCGCGGCGTCACCGTGCTGGGCATTCCCGATGCGGCTTGGATGGAGCGAGTGGCCGCCCTGGTCGAAATCCAGGAAGGTGTCGAAGCGCCGAGCCTCGAGGAGCTTCAGGCCCATTGCCGCGAACACCTGGCCGGCTACAAGGTTCCCCGGGAGCTGATCCTGTGCAAGATCCAGCGCCTCCCGACCGGCAAGGTCGATCAGGTCTGGGCAAAGCGATACGCCCAGGAGGCATTGTCGGGCGGCGGCTGATGCATCAACCCACGATGCGGTTCGGTCCCCTGCCATCGCCTTCGAGCCTGACTGCGCGTCCCACCCACTCGCTGTCTTGCATCGACTGCATCAGCGTAGGGTCCTCGGTGCGGGCATAGCAGCGCTGCCCATCTGTCAGGTCGCAGACGGCGACGGCCCAAGCGGCTCCCTGCCGCCCATGCACCACGCTGTAGGCCGCGATCGTTGCCGCACCGCTGGCGGGATGCTGGATCGAGCGCTTGCCAACCTCGTCGACCCGGGCCTGCACCGCGGCCTCCTCGACCGGCTCGAGCTTCGCCGGGGTAGCGGAATAGACAGCGAACACGTGGTTCTGCATGTGCATGCCGACACCGCTCACGAGACCGAAGACAGACGGATCCTCCCGAAGCTTCTCCGCCATGGTCGCAATGGAGTGGGTCATATAGTCATTGCCCGGGCCGCCGTGAAAGGGAAGCCCGCCGGTGACCGTCAGCGAACGCGGATCGTCGGCCGCGATTCCCAGGGCGTCGCAAGCGAAGTTGAGCGAGCTTCCGAAGCAGCTGTACAGATCGAAATACGCCACGTCGTCGACGCCGATCCCGGCGCACGAAAGTGCGACCCGACTCGCCTCCAGCATGGCTCGCGAACGCCACAGCTCTTCCCGTTCAGCCACGTAGACCGGGTCCTGGGCGTAACCAAATCCCCTCAAATACACCCGACGATCCCGGGGAACGCCGAGCGCGTTCGCCTTCCGGTGGCTGGCGAGCAGCACGCCGGCAGACATGTCGATGTCCATGATGGCAACGATCGCCTTGGGGTACGGGTAGGCGATCATCCGGTTTTCGGGCGTCACCTCCATCAGCTCCCGGGCGCTGTGGGCCTGGCGAAGCCAGGCGCGTGGATTCTTGGCAGCCACCTCGGAGAGTGGGGCCATCCGCTCGCCCAGCTGGCGGAGGTTCTCTTCGGGTGTGAGCCCCAGGTGCGCGCGACGAGCCACGTCGAACACGGCGAAGGTCAGGTAGGCCTGGAAGACCTCATGGGCAATCTCGGCCGGATGGAAGGGATCGTCGAACGGCATGCCAGGCTTCTGCTCCGGCCGAAAGCTCCAGGCCGGCTTCTCTCCAGCCTTCTTGAGTCGTTTCTTCGTCGCGAGCGCTTCGGCCCCGACGATGAGGGCCACCTCCCGATCTCCGGCAAGGATCTGGCGTGCCGCCTCGTCCACGAATTTCTGGGGTGACGTGCCCGAGAGTCCCGAATAGTGGCGCCCGCCCTCACCCAGCCCGAGACGCTCGGCCAGTCGCGCTGGCGGATCATCGTATTGCCAGCTCAGGCTGTAGACGACACGAACGTCGTCGATCGCGTCGATGACGTCAGTTCCGCCACTGTCCGCGGCGGCCGATCGGGCCATCTCTTCCCAGAGTTCGAGGGGTTCGGGTGCGCCGCCCTCATTCGGATGGAGGGTCCGCTGGGCAACACCGATGATGCAGGGAGTGAACGGATCGGTCATCGCGCCTTCCACTGCGGTTCCCGCTTCTCGGCGAAAGCCTTGGGACCCTCCTTGGCATCCTCGCTCTGAAAGATGGTCTGGGCCAGCTTGCTCTCCAACCGGTAGGCCTCCTTCATGTCGAGAGCGAGGCCACGGATCACGCTCTCCTTGGTGGCTTGGACGGCGAGCGGTGCGTTCGCCGTGATGCGGTGTGCCCAGTCGTAGGCCTTCGCCATCAGTTCTTTCTCCTCGACAATTTCGTTCAGCAGGCCCAACTCGAGGGCGCGTTCGGCCGGGAAGTGTTCGGCCGTCAGCAGGAACTCCATGGCGGCCGGAAACGGGATCTGGCGCGGCAGCCGCACCGTCGTACCGCCCCCGGCGAAGAGTCCGCGCTTGGGTTCCATCACGCCGAAGCGTCCGTGGGGGGTCGAGATCCGAATGTCCACACCGCCCAGCATCTCCATGCCGCCGGCCACACAGGGACCGTTGATCGCGGCGATCACCGGCTTGTAGAGCTTCACATTCCGAAGCACGGCATAGGTTCCGTCGCTGAGCTTGCAGCCGTCGATCTCGTCGATCTCGCCATTGGCGATCTGCTGCTGAAGCTCCGTGATCTGCGGGATATAGGTCTTGAGGTCCGCACCCACCATGAAGTTGCGTTCGACCCCCGTCACGATCGCAATCCAGGCGTCGTCGTCGTCCTTGAATCTGCGCCACGCCTCGGCCAGATCGCGAAAGTGGTAGAGGTCCAACGCATTTCGGGTTTCGGGACGGTCGATGGTGATCTTGACGATGTGTTCGTCGTTCTTTTCGTAGTGGATCGGCATATGGGGAGTCTTTCCTCGGCTGTGCGACTTCGCTGCGGAGAGGCGGGATTCTAACGCGAACAGCTCCTGCCATGTAGTTGGAACACTTTGCGTATCAAAGCAGATTCCCCTTCTGTGGCAGTAGCTTTTGAACGCTGGCCCACGCGTTTCCCGACTGACCTAGAATCCCCGGCGGGCGCCGCCCTTCCCGCAGTTCGCCGCTGCGGCGAACTGCAACGCGCCCGAAGGGCGCGCGGAATCATGAGCAATCTACGAACCCCCATCTGTGACATGTTCGACATCGAGGTCCCGATCTTCCTCGCAGGAATGGGCGGTGTTGCCTACGCCGATGTCTGCGCCGCGGTGTCCGCTGCCGGGGCTTACGGAACACTCGGCATGGCGACCGAGAATCCCGAGGGCATCCGCAAGCAGATGCGGCGGGTTCGCGAGATCACCGACAAGCCCTTCGGCGTCGATCTGCTGGCGGCCCTGCCCGACACGGTGATGGCGGCGATCGACGTGGTCATCGGGGAGGGTGCGAGCTCGTTCATCGCCGGTCTGGGCGTTCCCGAGACCGTGATCGAGCGCTGCCACGACGCTGGACTCAAGGTCGTGAGCATGTGCGGCAAGGTGAGCCACGCCGTGCGCGCCGAACAGGCCGGCTGTGACGTCGTCGTCGCCCAGGGAACCGAAGCCGGGGGTCACACCGGCCAAGTCGCGGGCATCGCATTGATTCCCCAAATCGTCGATGCGGTCGACATTCCCGTGCTGGCGGCGGGGTCGATCGTGGATGGACGCGGTCTCGCCGCTTCCCTGGCCTTCGGCGCCCAGGGCGTCTGGATGGGCACGCGCTTCATCGCTTCCCACGAAGCCCACGCCGCCGAGATTTACAAGAAATCGATCACCGAGATCGGCTCCGCCGACACCATCGTGACCCGCTGCTACTCGGGCAAGCCCATGCGCGTCGTACGCAACGCCTACGTCGACGATTGGGAGTCCAGGCCCGGAGACATCCAACCCTTTCCCCAGCAGATCATCGTCTCCCAGAGCAACGATGTGATGCCCCTGCTGCGCGGGGACACGAGCGGGGTCGGCATCGACCGGGACACGGTGTGTATGCCGGTCGGTCAGGGCGCCGGTGGAATCCTCGACATCCTGCCGTGCGCTGAGATCATCGCACGCGTGATGAACGAGGCCCGCGAGACGATCGACCGCCTCTCGAAGCTCACCTGATCCAACAGGCTCGGGCCCGTCAGGGGACGTTGTTTGGGGTTGGGAGTTTCTCGGCATCCGCAGAAGATCTGGGCGCGGAGAAACACAGACCCAAACAACATAGCCTTCGTTGATGATCCTACGGGGAAGTGCAAGTCCCGGGGATCGCGAAGTGTTCCCGAGCCAGTTCGATTCTGGCCGCCTTGCGACCAGAATCGAACTAGCCGTAGGTCTGTTCCAAGTAGCGAACGATGTCCGCCGACTCGAACATCTCCTGGCCCGTGTTCGGGTCGGCCAGGTATGGAACCATCATCTTCCCCGAGCGCGTTACGAAAGCGTCCCGGCTGGGACTGCCCTTCCCAACGTTGTGGAGCAGATACGGAATCTCCAGCTCGCAGAGCGCCTCGCGCGCGATGCGACAGAACGGAGAAGCTTCGAAACTGTAGAGCTCGAGGAGCTGGTCCGGCTGCCGGCTGGGGACGGCACGCGCTCCCACGCCGAGACGCCAGCCAGAGGCCAGCATCGAGGTCGCGTCGTTCGCCAGTCCTTTGCGCAGCAGGAACGGTGCCGACCCGCGACCGTAATTTTCGAACAGGTACTCGATGATGTCATCGGACTCGTACATCTCCTTCCCGGTGTTTGGGTCCACCAGGAAGGGAAACATCTCCTTGCCGCCGCGCCGCTTCACCTCGGGCCGGAAGCGTGTGCCGCCCTTGGGACAGGGATGGATCTTCGCCTGGAGGTCAAGCGTCGTCAGGGCATCGCGGACCTTTCGACAATACGGACAGGCCTCGAATTCGTAGAGCTCCAGGGGCCGTGCCGGACGCGGGCCGATCTCCCCCACCGCGAGACCGGCTCCGAGCCGGCTGAGAGTGGCAGCGAACGAAGTCACCGAGTTCAGGACGCGATTCATACCGAGGTCTCCACGCCCCCGGATCTGGGGGCGACTCATTGTAGCCGGTCGCTTTTCAGAAGAAGAACCCGGCGATCCGGTATCCCACCGGCCCCGGCTCCTCGTCGAGCACGATGAAGCGCTCGAATCCGCCCTCTCGAGGCACTCGGGCGCATACGGGGCCACGTGACCCGAGGCGAGCCGAACGCTGTCCTCGATCTCCCTCTCGTGGAGGCCCGCCGCCATGGCCGCAACCGTCAGTCCCGTCCTGCGCCGATTGCGCCAGACGTTGCGCCAGGCCAGCTGCAGCTTGTTGAACACGATCTACCTCGTCTTCAGGTGGCGTGTCGTGAAGATCGTGTCGTCCAGCTCCACGTCGAACACGAACTCGATGATCTGGATCCGGGTCTCGTGCCCCTTCTTCTGCATCGGCTTCATGGTCCACAAGTGGGGAACGTGCCGGCCGTCCAGATTCCGGACATCGCTGAAGGTGACGCTTCGGACCAGGACATCGTTCTCGTCGTAGAACTCCTGCCGGAGCGGTGTCGCATGCTCGACCTCGATCCAGGCCACGATCTTGGCCCAGACTACGGGTGTGTCTTCATGGGGGATATACTCCAGCACATAGGCCTTCTTCCCACCGTCGACTTCGTCGACGCGGATCAGCCGGTGGTCGTAGTCCTCGACGTCGCTCGACTCGTTGACCAGATCGTCATGGCTGAAGTCGCTGCCCATCCAGGGCTGGAGCAGCATCGACGGGGGGATCCGCATGCTGCGCTCGTCCCGCGGGATGTAGGTCCAGAGATTCGGGGGCAGGCGAAGGAAGGTCGTGTCCTTGTCCTTGCTGGGGGCCAGGATACGGATGAACGCACGGTCGCCGCGCCGGTCGTCCCAGCTTTGAAACTCCACCACCCGCGGCTTGCCCAGCCGGGGAGACTCGACCGTCATGCGGGCGTGGAGCATCGTGGCGTCGCTGCGCAGCACGTCTTCTGCGCGCTGGGCGATCGCCCGGGCGTCGAGACCCGCCACCTCGGCAACAGCCTCCACGTCGCTGGCCCGCCCGGGTTCGGCGGCACCCATCATCGCGATCGCTGCGGCAGCGAGAATCAGGATCCAGCGGGGTGCGACCAAGCGAACTCGCCGCGGTGCCGCTGGGCCCTTCCAACCGACAAGAATCGATGCCGTCCTCATCGGCCTCCTTGCCCGGAACGCGCAGCGATTCTACTGGGAGGTGGTCGGCGGTCAAGCGTAGCCGTCCGCTTCACAAGGAGGGCGTGATCCGATCCAGATAGCGCTTGACGTACTTGCCCAACACGTCGGCCTCGAGGTTCACCCGGTCGCCGGTCTGCTTCTCTCCCAGGGTCGTCACCTCCAGCGTGTGCGGAATCAGCGCGACGTCGAAGCTCGACTCCTGGACACTCACTACGGTGAGCGACACCCCATCGATGCTGACCGAGCCCTTCTCGACCAGAAACTCAAAAACCTCCGGACCGCACGAAACCACGAAACGCACGTCATCGCCCCGACGCTCGAACGCCTCCACCGTGCCGGTACCATCCACGTGGCCCTGGACGATGTGGCCGTCCAGCCGGTCGTCTGCGCGCATGGCGCGCTCGAGGTTCACCCGGGAGCCCTGTTCGAGTGACCCCAGGGAGGTGCGGTCCAGCGTCTCCTGGATCGCGTCGAACCTGAGGTGATTGCCATCGATGGCCGTCACCGTGAGACAGGTTCCGTTGACGGCGACCGAGTCTCCAATGCTCACGCCTTCGACAACGGGACCGGCCTCGATCTCGAGCTGAACGACGCCGCCCCGCGCCTTGACAGCGATGACGGTTCCGATGGTTTCGACGATTCCGGTAAACACCCAGACTCCCGATCAGCAACCGAAGCGGGTCTCGATTTGTCGCAGCATTTCGTCCCGCACGGCTTCGTATCGCGCCGGCAGTTCGATCGGAGGATTCGGGTTCTCGGACACGATTCCCTCCAACGTCATTTCGTGATACCGCACCTTCATGTCGACGAACTTGAGCCCGTGGGCGGTCGAGATCACGACCACTTTATCGCCCCGCTTGATCTGGCCGCGCTTCACCAGCTTCTCCATGGCGGCCAGGGCCACTCCGGTGTGGGGACAGTTGAACAGGCCCGTCCGGTCGGCGCGCGCACAGACCTCGGCCAGCTCGGTCTCGCTGGCCTGCTCGACGATCCCGTCGTAACGCTTCAGGGCATCGATGGCCTTGTCGATCGACACCGGGTTCCCGATCTGGATTGCGCTGGCCAGGGTCGGCCGCGCTGCAATCGGCTCGTAGACCTCGAAGTCCCGCTGGTAGGAGAGATAGAGCGGGTTGGCCGACTCCGCCTGGGCGCACACGATGCGCGGCTTCTTTGTGATCAGTCCGAGATCGATCAGCATGTCGATACCCTTGGCCAGGGCCGACACGTTGCCGAGATTTCCACCCGGAATCACGATCCAGTCCGGCACCTTCCAGTCGCACTGCTCGATGATCTCGATGCCCACGGTCTTCTGGCCCTCGATCCGCAGGCTGTTCATCGAGTTGGCCAGATAGATTCCGTCCTTCTCGGCCACTTGCTGCACGATCTCCATGCAGCCGTCGAAGTCCGTATCGAGCGCGAAGACGATGGCTCCGTTGGCGACGGGCTGGATCAGCTGGGCCACCGACACCTTGCCCCGGGGCAGGAACACGATGGCCGGAATCCCCGCTGCCGCGGCATAGGCGGCCAGGGCCGCCGAGGTGTCGCCGGTCGACGCGCACGCCACCGCCGGGATGTCCTTCCCGCGCGAGATCATCTGCTTGACCATCGAGACGAGGACCGTCATCCCCAGGTCCTTGAACGACCCGGTGTGGGTGTTGCCGCACTGCTTGATCCAGAGGTCGTCGAGGCCGATCTGGGCGCCGTAGCGGTCGGCCCAGAAGAGGTTCGTGTGGCCCTCGTACATGGACACCACGTTCTTGGGATCGATGCCCGGCAACACCCATTCCTTCTTGCCCCAGACTCCTGAACCGTACGGCCACTCCGTGCGGCGGCTCCGCTTTTCGAAGTGCCGCTTCCACTTCTCGGCCGGAACCTTCTTGAGCGCTTCGAGATCGTGGCAGACCTCGAGAAGATGACCGTCCTTCGATTTGTAGATCACTTCGTCGAGCGGATAGCGCTCATCTGTATCGGCGACGCTCTGGAACCAGGCACTGAAATCGCCCTTCACGTCTCCCATCAGAACCTCTCCTCGATTCGCAACAACCGCGTGGGCGCCGTCACGTCCGGCAGCTCGTCGATGCGCTCCAAGGCGCTGCGGACGGCGGCTTCCCGGGTCGGATGGGTGAGCACGCACACCGGCACCGACCCGGTCGCGCCGTCCGACTCGGACTGAGCCGCTTCGCCCTGCCCCTTCTGGAGGATCGACTCGATGCCGATCTCGTTCTCGCCGAGCACACCGGTCAAGTGGCCCAGAACACCGGAACGGTCGAGGGCCGTAAAGCGCAGATAGAAGCGACCGAAGAGCTCACCCAGCGGAACCAGGGGCTTGCGCTCGAGGACTTCGGGGAGGTACGAGAGCGGTGCCACGCGCCCGGCCGTGCCGCGACGGATCTCACGCGCGATCTCCATCAGGTCCGCCACCACGGCGCTGGCAGTCGGCATCTCACCGGCACCGGGCCCGTAGAAGAGCGTCTCACCGACCGCGTCCCCGATCACGACCACTGCATTCATCACTCCGTCCACATTGGCCAGCAGGCTCGACCGGGGGATCAGGGTCGGATGCACCCGAGCTTCCAGCCGTTGCCGGCCGCCGTCGCGGTGGAGCTTGGCGATTCCGAGCAACTTGATTCGATAGCCCATCTCGCGGGCCGCCTCGAAGTCCACCGGCAGCAGGCCCCGAATGCCCTCGGTGGACACCTCCTTGTGGGTGAGCTGCGCACCGAACGACATACCCGCCAGCAGCGTCAACTTGTGGGCGGCATCGATGCCATCGACATCAACAGCGGGGTCGGCCTCGGCATAGCCCAGCTGCTGGGCCCGCTTCAGCACGACATCGAACGCTTCGCCCGTCGCTTCCATCTCGGTGAGCACGTAGTTGGTTGTACCGTTCAGGATTCCGTACAGGGCCTCGATATGATTCGCGGCCAGGCCCTCGCGAACCGAGCGAAGGATCGGGATGCCGCCGCCCACGCTGGCTTCGAAGGCGATGTCGACACCCTGCTGCGCCGCCTTGCCGAAGATTTCAGCCCCATGGAGCGCCAGCAGCGCCTTGTTGGCCGTGACCACGTGCTTGCGCGCCTCGAACGACTGCAGGATGAGGCGGCGCGCCACGTCGAAACCCCCGATCAGTTCGACGACGATGTCGACGTCGGGATCGTTGATCAATGCCTCAGAATCCGCGTCGAAGGTCACGCCATCGAGGTCGACGCCCCGATCGGTTTCGAGATCGAGGTCGGATACCCGCACCAGCTCGAGCGGAAATCCGAGCCGTTGCTGGATCACATCGGCATTCTGCTTCAACACTTTCACGACGCCGGTTCCGATCGTTCCAAGGCCGATCAGGCCAACGCCGACACTGCCCTTTTCGGCGTCGCTCATGCCAGACCGCCTCCGTCTCGCAGGCAGCGGCGGATGCCGCGCACCGCCTGCCGGATGCGATGCGGGTTCTCAATCAGGGCGAAGCGCACGTAGCCTTCACCGTTGACTCCGAAGCCGATGCCGGGCGAGACCGCGACCTTCGCCTGCTTGAGGAGACGCTTCGAGAATTCCAGGGAACCCAGCGACTGGTACGGCTCGGGAATCCGGGCCCAGACGAACATGGTCCCCTGCGGCTTCTCGATCTTCCAGGCACCCTCCCCGGCCTGTCCCAGGCCATCGATCAAGGCGTCGCGTCGCCGTTGATACTCGTCGCAGTTGTGTTGAACCACGTCCTGGGGACCGCGCAACGCAACGATGGCCCCGATCTGGATCGCCTGGGGCATGCCGTAGTCGAGATAGCTCTTGATGCGGCCGAGGGCATGGATCATCTCGCGATTGCCGCATGCGAAGCCGACGCGCCAGCCCGCCATCGAGTGGCTCTTCGACAGGGACGTGAACTCGATGGCGACATCCTTGGCACCTGGCACCTCGAGAATGCTCGGTGGTTTGTAGCCATCAAAACAGACCTGGGCATAGGCAAAGTCGTGGAGCACCATCAGATCGTGCTCCTTCGCAAACTCGACGATCTGGGTAAAAAAGGCCTTGTCCACGACGACGGTGGTCGGATTGTGCGGAAACGACAGGATCAACATCTTCGGCTTGGGCCAGGTGTGCGAAATCGCCTGCTCCAGATTGACGATGAAGTCCGTGTCCGGTGTCAGCGGCACATGACGCAGGTCCCCGCCGGCGATGATCGTCGAGTATTGATGGATCGGGTAGGCCGGGTCGGGACACATGACCACGTCACCGGGGCCAATCGTCATGAGCACGAAGTGACTCAGCCCCTCCTTCGCGCCGATCACGGCGATGGCTTCGCTGTTCGGGTCGAGCTCGACCTGGTGGTTGTGCTGGTACCACTCGGTGATCGCTGCACGCAGATTTGGAATGCCGCGCGACGCCGAGTAGCGATGATTGCGCGGATCCTGGGCGGCCTCGCAGATCTTGTCGATGACGTGCTGCGGCGTCGGCAGGTCGGGATTGCCCATGCCGAGATCGATGATGTCCTCGCCGGCGCGACGCGCCGACATCATCAAATCGATCACCTCGGCCAGCACATAGGGCGGCAGCCGGTTGAGCTTGTCGAAGTCGTGGCGGAGGCTGCGAGGCATGGCACAGGGACCCTTCTAATCGCCCTAAGTTATTGGAGAAATCAGGTCTGCGCCCGCTTCGCGAAGAACCCGTAGAAGGGCACCCCCAGGGCCAGCAGAGCGAGGCCAACAGCGCTTTCCACGGGCCGGTTGAAGAGCAGGACCGCCGCTACACCGGCGTTGGCCAGGGCATAGAGTCCGGGCAGCCACGGGTAGCCCCAGGCGCGATAGGGACGCATCCGGTCCGGTTGCGTGCGACGCAGCCGGTAGAGAGCGGCCACGTCCGCCAGGGTGGCCAGCAGGATGGCGAAGGTGGTGGCGTTCAGCGCCCGTTCGAAGCTCTCCAGGGTGAGCAGGATCAGGCTGGCCATCACGGCCTGGAGCACGATGGCGACCGCGGGCGTCTGGTAGCGGGGGTGGGACCGCTCGACGCCCCGGAAGAAGAGGCCGTCGAGTGCCATCGCGTAGGCGATCCGAGGCCCCACCAGCACCATCGCGTTCAGGGTTCCCAGAATCGAGACGAGCACAAAGGCCGCCACCAGCCGGCCACCGAGACCCCCGAAGAGCGCCCGGGCCGCCGCCTCCCCGGCATTACCAACCCCGTTCATGGCGTCGACCGGGATCGCGTAGAGGTAGACCCCATTCATCAACAGATAGACGACCGTACACAGACCGACGCCGAGGAAGAGCGAGCGCGGCACATTTCGGCCGGGGTCGCGGATCTCGCTGGCAACGTAGACCGAGGCGTTCCACCCCAGGTAGCTGAAGAAGACGGGCGAAAGCGCCAAGCCGAAGGCCACCAACGAGAGCTTCGACGTGCCGCTGAACAGAGGTGTGAGGTTCTCAACGTTGCCGTCGCCGAAGACGGGTCCCAGCAGGCCGAAGGCCAGCAGCGCTCCGATCTTGAGCGCCGCCGTCACGTTGTTGGCCAGCGCCCCCCAACGCACGCCGACGTAGTTGAGGGCCGACACGGCCCAGACCAGCACAATGCCCAGCCCGACCTGGGCTCCCGACCCCATCGGGACCCAGGCGGAAAAGCCGGCCGAGAAACCGGCGGCCAGCGTCGCGATGGTGCCGGCATAGATGACGAAGAAGCTCAGCCATCCCACCAGGAAGCCGGCGGCCGGATGGAAGGCCTCGCGCAGGTAGACGTAGTCGCCACCGGCGCGCGGATACATGGCGCCGAGTTCCGCGTTGGCCAGCGCGCCCGCCAGCGCCAACCCCCCACCCACCAGCCAGGCCAGGAAGATCAGGCCCGGCTCGGGGAGGTGGCCGGCGATGGCCCCCGGCGTCAGGAAGATGCCCGATCCGATCACGCTCGACACGACCAGCAGGGTCGCGTCCCGCAGTGACAGTACGCGCTTCAGTCGATCGAGCGGATGGCTGTCGGGCGCCGGTTCCCCCACTGGGGAAGTGTATGGGGAGACGCGCAAATTTGCGCGTCTCGCTTCGGATGCCTACGAGCTGGATCAACCCAAGAAGGGGACCATCAGCAGGGCCACCACGTTCACGAGCTTGAGCATCGGGTTGATCGCCGGGCCCGCCGTGTCCTTGTAGGGGTCGCCGACGGTGTCACCAGTCACGGCCGCCTTGTGGGCTGCGGAGCCCTTGCCCCCGTAGGCACCGCTCTCGATGTGCTTCTTGGCGTTGTCCCAGGCGGCGCCGCCCGTCGTCATCGACAGCGCAACGCAGACGCCCGAGACGATCGAGCCGATCAGCACCCCCCCCAGGGCTGCCGGACCGAAGGCGAAGCCGACAACGATCGGGACCACCGCCGGAATCAGGGCCGGCACCACCATCTGGCGCAGGGCCTCCTGGGTCACGATGTCGACGCAGGTGCGATAATCGGGCTTGGCCGTGCCTTCCATGATGCCCGGGATCTCGCGGAACTGACGCCGCACTTCCTCGACGACCTTGCGGGCCGCGACACTCACCGCGTCCATGGCGAACGAGGCAAAGACGAAGGGAAGCATGGCGCCGATGAAGAGACCGACCAGCACGCTCGGTTCGGACAGCTGGAAGTTCGGCGTCACGCCGTGCGCGGCGAGGTCCTGGATGTAGGTGGCAAAGAGCACCACCGCGGCGAGGCCGGCCGAGGCGATCGCATAGCCCTTGGTCACCGCCTTGGTGGTGTTGCCGAAGGCGTCGAGTGGGTCGGTGACGTTGCGGACCTCGTCGCCCAGCTCAGCCATCTCGGCGATGCCGCCGGCATTGTCCGTGATGGGACCGTAGGCATCGATGGCGACCACGATACCGGCCAGCGAGAGCATGCTCATGGCCGCGATACTGATGCCGTAAAGGCCGGCCAGGTCATGGCAGACGACGATGGCCAGCACGATCACGCTGACGGGAACGACCGTGCTCTGCATGCCGACCGCCAGGCCGCTGATCACGTTGGTGCCGTGACCGCCCTCGCTGGCCTTGGCGATCTTGTCGACGAAGCGCGAGCCGTCGCCGGTATAAATGTCGGTGATCCACATCATGACCCCGGTGACGCCCGCACCGATCAGGGCGCAGATCCAGAGCCCGAAGCCCGACAGGGCGTGTCCGCTGGTATCAACGCCGGGAACGTCGACTTGCGAATTCAGCAGCACGACGAGGCCCAGCATGATGGCGACGGCGATTCCCAGGCCGCGGTACAAGGCGCCCATCACGGCCGGCGACTCGCCGGCCGCGGGCTCCCCGATTTTTACGAAGAAGATCGCAACCAGCGTTCCAACGATACCGGCCGCACCGATACCCAGCGGATACAGGAACATCTGGGGGTGTTCGGGAAAGATGATGTGCGCCAGTAGCATCGAGGCGGCGGCGGTGACGCCGAAGGTCTCGAACAGGTCGGCCGCCATGCCGGCACAGTCGCCCACGTTGTCGCCCACGTTGTCGGCGATCACGGCCGGGTTGCGCGGATCGTCCTCGGGGATGTTGGCCTCGAGCTTGCCCACCAGGTCCGCGCCCACGTCGGCGCCCTTGGTGAAGATGCCGCCGCCGAGGCGCGCAAACACCGAGATCAGCGAGCCGCCGAAGGCCAGGCCAATCAGGGCGTCGGGCTCCGGGTGCAGCCACACGAGCCCGGTCAAGGACAGCAGGCCCAGCCCCACCACCATCAGGCCGGTCACCGCCCCCCCTTTGAAGGCCAGGTCGAAGGCCGGGGCGAAGCCCGACTTGGCCGCCTGGGCAACCCGCACGTTGGCGCGCACCGACACGCCCATGCCGATGAAGCCCGCGGCCGCGCTGGCCACGGCCCCAACCACGAAGCCGATCGCGTACCATCTGCCCAAGGCAATCGCGAGCACGATCAGGATCGGGACGCCCACCATGGCGATGGTGCGGTACTGGCGGTTCAGAAACGCACCGGCCCCGGCCGCGATGGCCGCCGCGATTTCGTTCGCTTTCTCGGTCGACTTTGGCGCGCGAAGCACGAGCTGGTAGAGGAAGATGCCCAGCGCGAGGGCCGCGAAGGACACAACGAAGGCAAGCCCAACCATGAGTCTATTCCTCCCAAGAGCGGCTGATGGAGTGCGGGGAGCAAAAGCGCTGGAGCCGGCCATCGAGGCCGTGCCCCGGGCTCCCACACTGGAAGCTGACACCCCTGGAAGGCGGCACGAAGCCACCTGGCAGGCGGCCGGGAAACTAGACTTCTAGGCCCGGATCGTCCAGTCCTGACAGGGTTTTTCGCAGCGCTCGGCGGCGCGGAAGCGGTCTCGACCCGGGCTTGCTTCCCCCCTGGGGAGGGGGATCCAAACCGTCCGCCCCGGACTTCCTGGCTCGCCCGGGCAAGCGTGACCGTTCTGCGCTGGGCGCCGGGCTACACGAGGGCATCCAGAAGCAGCCCCAGCGGGCCAGCGGAGCAGCCGTCTGGAGGCTCGAGGCCAACCTCGAGGATTCGAACCCGTCCTAGCCACCTTCTCCGGCCGGGCCCGGTCTCGGAACCCGGGGACCGACGGCACGAACCACCCTTCCGAGCTGGACCCGTTCGACCGGCTCGCGGCTCCAGGCGAAGGGAACGTAGCCGGAGTGGTGGCTGTAGAAGCCCGCGCTGGCATCGGCGTTGGTGGTGCGCAGTGGCAGCCAATGCCTGTTCTCCCAGGCCCAGATCTCGCGCATCCGGTAGCGCCGCATGTTCGTGCTGACATCGAGTTGTGAAACGTTGCGTGCGGTCACCACCCAGTCGTCGATGGCCAGAACCGAGCGCCCGTACTGGGGGGGCAGCACGGCCTCGAACCCCTGCTCCTCGAAGTAGTACTGGAGGCCCCAGTGGCCGACGAACCAGCGCGCGCCCGGGCGCGCCCCGATTTCGGTCACCGCCCGCCGGGCCGTCTCCCGATAGAAGTTCGCCTGCACCGCATCGGCCAGCGCCAACAGCACCGAGAGCGGGAGTGCCAGGGCGACACACACCACGACCAGGCGCTTCGCGGGTCGAAGCTCCGCCTCACGAAACAGCAGCAGCAGCGCCGGCGGCGCGGCCAACAACGCATCGGCCGCGTTCACGTGCCAGTTGAGAAAGAGCGTGAAGAAGAGTTGGCCGCCGATCCAGAGCCCCAGGAAGCGCGCCTCGGGAGCTTCGCGGAGGCGGCGCAACGACAACAGGAAGCCCCAAAGATAGATGCCCGCGGCGAATGACACAGCGGCAAAAACGGTCTCTTCGATCTGGATCGGATGGCGTCGCGGGGGCTCGCCCTCGGGCAGCACCCAGTACGCAACGGCGGTTCCAAGCAAAATGCCCGCAACCGCGAGCTCGCTGCCGCGGCGGCCGCGAAGCAGGCTGCGAACCCAGAGGAGCAGTGGGAAGACCAGCGCGCCCGCGTAGTAGATGGGCGTCGTCACGATCTGGTTCCAGACCTCGCCGGGGTCCAGGCTGCGGCCCAAGACCAACTCGGAGGATCCGAGGAAGTGGACGCTTCCGTAAAGATGGGCCGTCCAGGCTCCCCACACACACCAGATCACGACCGGCGGAGCCAGCACACGCAGCAACGCGGCGGCAGGCCGCGGACACAGCAACAGCGCACCGGCCGCCAGCAGCGGCGCGGCGCAGAACCCGATGTACTTCATCAGGCCCGTCGCGGCCGCAGCGAAACCGGCGCCCCACAGCCAGGCGTCGCCGCCGGGTTCGCGGCCCCGCAGCAGTGCGTACACAGCCGCCAACAGGCAGGCCAACATCGGAACGTCCAACATCAGTGTGGTAGCCAGAACGACGAACGCCGGCGTCGTCACCAGCAACGCGGTCGACGCCAACCCGGACTGCGGATCGACGAGGCGCCGCGCGATACCGAGAAACGACAGAGCCGCGATCAGCGGAAACGGCAGCACCGCTAAGTGGAGCACCACCTCGGCGTCGCCAAACACGGCGATCCAGAGCGCCAGGTAGTAGGAGAGGAGCGGCGGATTCCGGTTGAACTCGGCGGCCTCGACTGACGTGGGATCCCAGACCATCTGGAAGCCGAAGGGATCAAGCGGCGATTCCAGGATCTGCTGCGCCACGGCCACAAAGACGGGGGCATCGATGGAAACGGCCTTGTCGAGGAAGGGAAGCAGCGGCGCCAGGGCCAACGCCGCAACCAGCAGGGACTCTCGCGCGCGATCGGTCATCCGCACGACCTTCGGAAGTACGCGGGAAGCGCCAGCTCGAGACCGTCATCGACGACGATCAGCAGGGCACGGCGCAACACGGCCCACTCGAGCACTTCGCCGGTGCCCACGCCGTAGGGATAGCCACGCGGCGGGCGGCAAGCCTCCTGCTGCGCCCGACGGTCGGCGGCCTCGGCCTCCCGCGTTCTCCCGGTTCGCTCCAACAAGCGCGCCAGGTTCCGCCAAGCGGGAACGATGACGGGCGCTTCGGCCAAAGCCTCGCGCAGGTCCGTCTCGGCGCCGGCGTCGTCGCCCTGGGACGCGCGGATGGCACCGCGGTTGGCCAACAGCTCGGGCAGCCAATGCTTGCCGATGGCCGCATCGAGAATCGCCAGCGCCTGATCGGCGTGCCCGTTCAGCGCCGCGGCCACAGCGAGCCGACCCTCCCGATAGAGATTGCGCCGGCCGGACGCCTGTTCCAGAGCCACCGCCCGCGCCACCAGACGCTGAGCTTCATGGTTGCGTCCCTCGGCCATCGATACCGAGGCCAGATTGTCGAGCCACGGCACCGGGTAGCGCGAGCCCTGGATCAGCCGACCGTAGATACGGCGCGCAGGCTCGTACTCTCCAAAATAGAAGTGGACGGCGCCGGTTGCCGGTGCGTCCGCCCGAGTGGGAAGCACCAGTCCATCGGTGCCGACGATGGCGGCCGCCAGACACACGACAGCCAGCCCCAGCGGCGCGACGACCCGCTGCCACAGCGCGGGTCTTGCCAGGAACGCCTCGACGCCGCGCGCGATGAAAACGGCAAGAGGAAGCGACAGCCCCAGCAGATAAGCAGCCTTGAGCGCCGACCAGATGGGCACGCGCCAGCTGAAGACGACGAAGACCGCGAGTGATGCCGCGACCTGGATCAGGAGTGGCAAATAGATGGGGCGCCGGCGGCTACGGAGGACATCGCGGACGGCGAGACCGGTGCCCAGCAGGGCCAGCGCGGTGGGGAAGAGGCCCAGGATCGCCATCCAGGTGGTCGAGCGTCGCACCTCGCGTTCGGCCTCGAGAGCGCGCGCCACGTCTGACTCCCGCATGGTGTCCGCCCAGGTGTTCAGATACACGCTCGGCCAGACGGCGCTCAGCAGATGGGGCGCCAGCGGATTCGGGTCGGTGAACGCAGCCGCCGGGAAAGACACGTAGTCGCGCCAACCGCGTTTTCCCGGGGGTTGGTCCTGCTCCACCGAAGTGACCAGAGCGAAGTCCCGGGAGAGCTGAAAGGGCGTACCAAACTCGATGACGTTGCGAACGTAGTACGGACCCGAGAGCAGCAGCGCGATCGATACGATCACGGCGGCTCGCAGCGCCGCACGACCGGGAAGTTCGCGCCAGACACCGGGCAGGATGCAGCGCACCGCAAGGGTGACGCAGACGACGAGGACTTCCAGCAGGCCGCTGAACTTGGTCAGGAGAGACAGCGCGGCCCAGAGTCCCACCAGCACGGCGCCACCGAGGGGAACCCGAAGCCGCCGTTCCGCCGCGATGAAGCTCACCAGCACCACGGCACCGAGGAAGCTCGCAGTGAGCTGGTTGCCCGGCATGGGACTCATGAAGAGCTGGACCGGCAGGAAGGCCACGGCCGCGAAGGCCACGATCGGCAGCTCCGGACGCAAGGGCTCGGCGGCCCGAGCCAACCAGGCCGCCAACCCCGCCGTACCCAGACTCGCCAGGCTTCCCAGCACCGAGAGTCCTCGGATCAGGATCTCGCCGCTCCCGAAGTGGGCCAGTCCCCAGCCCACCAGATAGTGGAGGGGCGGATGGAAGTAGGACCAGCCCTGGTCGGCCCAGGGCACCGCGCGGTAGAGGTCCACGAAGATCACGTAGGCCAGCTGGCCCCAGGCGTCGTAGCCCCACATGAGCGGACCCGCGAGCGCATTCCAGAGGCGCACACCAATCGCCGCGGCGAGCGTGACCCCCCAACCCGCCACGATCCATCTTCGCTTCGACAAGGGCCCCCCGTGATCCGCAGGCACGGTACCTCAGGCCGCCCGAGCGGACCGACCGCACATCCCTCCCGACTGCCGCCCATCGAGTTCTCGACGCTCCAGTGCGGCTCTGCGATCCTGCCTGCGCAATGACTTCGCGGCGCGCGTACCTGGGTGTCGGATTGGCTATGACCTTGGCGGTCGCAGGCTTCTGTCGCTTCAGCAAACACGCTCCGGCGTCGCCCTCCCCTGGCGAGGTTTCAGCGCCGGCACCCGCCGGATCCCCTACCGGCACAGAGTTCGAGGACCTGCGCCTTGTGTTGACCAAAGAGCGTGAGCACAGCGCCGAGTTGTCGGCAGAGGTGGATTGGCTGCGCTACCAGCTCACGGTGCTCGCCGAGTTGGCCGCCGAAGAAGCGCCTCACGAACCGGGCGAGGATCCGGATGGACGAGAATTCCCGAAACCAGGAGATCGCCTCTTCTTCCAAGGCGACGAGCTGCGCGCCGGCGGAGTCCCACGCAACGACATCGACCGCCTGCGAGAGATCTTCGACGAAAGCGAGATGCAGGTAATCGAACTCATGCACCAAGCACAGCGCGACGGCACCTACGGCAAGCGCGCCTACAAGCTGATGCTGCGGGATCTCCGGGTCGGTCTTCGCAGCGAGATCGGCGACGACGACTTCGACCTGCTGTTGTTCGCCACCGACCGGGCGAACCGCGTCGCCGTGACCGATGTGATCGGCGGCTCCCCGGCCGAAAGCTGGGGGCTGAAACCCGGCGACCTGATCATCCGCTACGGCGATCGGCGTATCTTCAAACCGCGCGAGCTCCAAACCCAGACCATCCGCGGGGATCGCGGCGACCGGGTCACGATCGACGTGCTGCGCGGAGCGGAGCGCATCCGGCTCTACGGAGTCCGCGGACCCATGGGCATCAAGCTCAGGCCCGCGCGACGACTCCCGGAATCGGGATGGTAGAAGCGCGACGGAAGGCATCGGGATGACCGCTCAAAAGCTCCTCCAACGGGTCGTGCCCGTGGTCGTCAGCATCGCTGCCCTCACCTACGTCTTCGCGGACTTCGACGTGCGAGTCCTGAGCGAGTTGTCCTGGCAAATCGTCCTGGTCATGCTGCCCGCCGTACTCGGATACGGTGCCGTCACCCTGCTGATCGAGGCCGTCTCCCTGATGCGGCTGATCGATCCACCCGCGAGTTTCACCAGCTTGACCGCCGCCAAGATCAAGTCCGCCAGCTACCTGCTCGGCATCCTGAACTACGCCTTGGGCGGCGCCGCCCTGACGATCCTGCTGCGGCGCCGAGCCAGACTCGGGCTGGGTGAATCCGCCAGCGTCGTGGTGTTGATCTCGGCCGCGGACCTGGTGGTGGTGACCGCGTTCCTGAGCGTCGGACTGGCCTTCGCAGAGAGTGGCGATGCGGTGGTCCGCACGGGTGTCGTGACCCTGGTGGGAATCGGCTTCTTCGGCGGCATGCTGCTGCTGCGCACGCCGTACTCCCTCGGCCCGCTCGAGCGGATCCGCTCCCTCGCCATCTTCGACGCCCTGCGCACGACGCCGGCCGACCGCCTCGGACAGCTGCTGCTCTTGCGGGCGGTGTTCAGCGTGTGCTTCGTCGCGGTGGGCGGGGCCAGCTTTGCGGCCTTCCAGGTGCCGGTCGAGATCGGCCGACTGGTGGTGGGCATGATGATCCTGGCCGTGATCGGCGCTCTGCCGATCGCGGTGGCCGGTCTGGGCACGGGCCAGATCGCCGCCGTCTACGTCTTCAAGGACGTGGCCCCGCCCGAAATGCTGATCACCATCAGCCTGGTGCTGTCGGGAGGCCTGATTGCGCTGCGCGCCGCGTTGGGGATCCTGTTTGCTCGCGAATACACCCGCGAGGCCTTGCAGGAAACACGCGCCGCCGGCGACTGGAAAAAATCTTGAACGACGACATCACCTTCACGGGAGAGCGGCTCCACGCCGGAGACCCGCTCTTCTCGGTCGACCTGGCGCGCCACGAGGCCGCCTACCAACTGGCGCGTCAACGGATGATCGACGCCCACCGTGTGCTCGACCTGGGCTCCGGATCGGGTTACGGCACGGCCGCCCTCGCCCGCGAACACCCGCGCGTGGTGGGCCTCGACCGGATCCGCCCGGATTCGAAGCATCGCGATGACGGCCACTTCCTGCGCGCCGATCTCGGCGGAGGCATCCCGCTGGCATCCCGGTGCTTCGACCTGATCATCAGCTTCCAGGTGATCGAACACCTCGAGGACCCGACCGACTACGTCGACGCCATCGCCGACCTGCTGGCGTCGGACGGAACCGCACTCTTGACGACGCCCAACATCCTGATGTCCGACGGCATAAACCCCTTCCACGTCCACGAGTACCGGGCCAACGAGCTGGGAGACGTGCTACAGCGCCGCTTCGGTACAGTCGAGGTCCTGGGAATCGGCGCCACCGAACCGGTCCACGCCTACTTTGCGGCCCGCTCGGCCCGCATCCGCCGCATCATGCGCATCGACCCCCTGGGCTTTCGCAACCTCCTGCCGCGCGGCCTGGTCGAATGGCTCTTCGCCCGCTTCGCCGTGCTGGTCCGGAGGCAGACCCAGGCGGACGAAGGCACCCCCCAAGCCTCCTGGCAGGACTTCCCCATTGGCCCCGCCGACGACCGCTGCCTCGACCTGCTCGCCATCTGCAAGCAACCCACGGACGCGTAATCGCGTCTGGATTCATCTCCTTTGCGCTGGGACTCACGCATCGGAGACGCATCCAGACTGCGCCATATCGCAGATCTCGCGGAGGTCCTCGTCGTCGACCTGGGGGCGATGGTTGGCGACTTCCTGGAAGCGGTCGAAGGCACGGTCGAGACCGCCCTCGGGGAGCACGATCCCGAGCGCCCGGATTCGGGACACGAAGCCCGCCCGACCCGACAGCTTGCCCAGCACGATCTCGGTACCGGTGGTGTGACCGATCACGGCCGGGTCGATCACCTCGTAGTTGCCCCGGAACTTGAGGACGCCGTCCTGGTGGATGCCCGAGGCGTGGCGGAAGGCGTTGGCACCGACGATGGCCTTGTTGCGCGGGACGGCCATGCCGCTGCGCTCTTCCACCAGTCTCGAGATCGCAGTAATGCCCGAGGGATCGACGTTCGTATGGACGCCCAGAGATTCCCCGTGGACCTGGATGGCCATCACAACCTCCTCGAAGGCCGTATTGCCCGCGCGTTCGCCAATGCCGTTCACGGCGAGTTCGACCTGGCGCACGCCGCTCAAGACTGCGGCCAGGGCATTGGCCGTAGCCAGGCCCAGGTCGTCCTGACCATGAAACGAGAGGATGGCCTCTTCCAGCTCGGGGACGCGCTGCTGGAGATCCCGGAACAGTGCGGCCAGGCGGTCGGGCAGGATGTAGCCGACGGTGTCCGGGATGTTGATGGTGCGGGCGCCGGCGGCCAGGGCGACGCGCACGATCTGGGCCACGAACACCGGATCGGCCCGGGTCGCGTCCATCGGACTGAACTCGACGTCATCGGTGTATTTGCGCGCACGGCGGACCGCGAACGCCGCCATGCCCAGCACTTCGTCCCGGTCCTTGCCGAGCTGCTGGGCCAGCTGCACGTCGCTGCAGTTGACGAAGACGTGGATGCGGGGCCGGCTGGCGCCTTCGAGGGCGGCGGCCGCGGCATCCACGTCGCCGGGCACAGCCCGAGAGAGTGCACAGATCGAGGCCGTGCGGACCTGGCGGGCGACGGCCGCGACGTTGCAGGCTTCGACACGCGAGGCGGCCGGGAAGCCCGCTTCGATCACGTCGACGTTCATCGCCTCGAGCTGCAACGCGATCTCCAGCTTGTCGCGCTCGGAGAAGCAGACGCCGGCCGCCTGCTCCCCGTCGCGCAGGGTCGTATCGAAGACGATGATCTTGTCGGACATGATTCGCTCCTTGGCCGGACCGGCCGGAGCGAGGCTTCGAGGCGAACGGTGCTCTGGTTCGAGTCCCTGTTCGGGACTCAGATGCACGAAACCCTCTCCAACCGCGACCGCGACCGGTACGGCGAGAGAGGGTTGTTGTCTGGGCGGATCGACTAGTGGCCGCAGGAACCCTCTCCCGCCCTGCTAAGAAGCAGAGCGCCGAGAAGGTCCACGAACGTCCGAGTCCGATTCACCATTGAGATTCCTGTGTAGACGAAGCCCCCAGCCGCGTCAAGCGAACCCATCGGCCGGGCGTCGACGGCCTTGAGAATTCTCGCCTAAGCTCGCTTCTTGCGGGAGGAGACGGGGGAAATGACGAGCCCCCAGACCGCGGAAGACGCCCTGCGCCTCTGGAGGACCCAGGACCCTCGGCGCCTAGCCGGCAAGGGGCATCCGATCGGCGACTTCCTGGAGGCCCACGCTTGGAAGGTGCTCGAGCGCGAACCCGGAAAGAGGCGGGTTCGGGCCCGTCTGCCCCGGCGCGTGATGCATCCACGCGGCGATCTTTTTGGGGGATTCATGCCGACCTACGTCGACTGCTTCGCACTCCACGTGGTCCGCACGGTCTGCGACGACTCGGAGCAGCTGCGCTGGCAGCAGACGGCGAATCTGCGAGTCGACGACCTCGCCCCGATCACAGGCCCCGAGTTCGAGATGCAGGGCGAGATCCTCAACCGGACCGGCCGTACACACTTCGTCGAGGTGCGCTCCCTCGTCGGTGATCGTCTGTGCGCCGTCGCCCAGACGACGCGGATCGCCGAGCGCTAGCCGACCCCCGCCAGATCCAGGCGTTCGCCCCAACGGGCGCGGACTGCGCGCATCAGCGTCGGCTCGGCGTTCAATCCCGGATCTCGGCCAACGGTTCCAAGCGCTGCATCGCGAGCCACGGCGACATGCTCCACGTCGCGCACCAGGTCGGCGATTCGCAGGTCGGGCATGAATCCATGCTGACGCGTGCCCAGAAACTCGCCCGGTCCCCGGATCCGCAGGTCGGCTTCAGCGATCTCGAAACCGTCCGTGGTCTCGATCAGTGCGCGCATGCGGGCCTCGCTGTCCTCGGTAAAGCCACGGGCGACCAGCACGCAGGTGCCGGGCTTCTCACCGCGTCCGACCCGGCCGCGTAGCTGGTGAAGCTGGGCCAGGCCGAAGCGTTCGGCGTGCTCCACGATCATCAGGGTGGCGTTGGGAACATCGATGCCCACTTCGATCACCGTAGTCGACACCAGCACCCCGGTCTCGCCGGACTCGAAACGGGCCATGACCTCGGCCCGCGCAGCCGAATCGACTCTCCCGTGGACGAGATCCACCGCCACCTGCGGAAACGCGCGGCGGATCTTCTCGGCGGACTCGCTCGCCGCCCGCAGGTCGGTCTTCTCGGATTCCTCAACCAGCGGATAGACGACGAAGACCTGCTCGCCGCGCTCGACCGTCTCCCTGAGCAGACGGGTCACCCGAGCGCCTTCGCCGTCTCGGAGGAGAAGCGTCGTGGTGGGCAACCGCCCGGGCGGAAGCTCGTCCAGGATCGAGAGATCGAGATCACCATGGGCCGTCAGCGCCAGGGTCCGGGGAATCGGCGTGGCCGTCATGACCAGGGTGTGGGGCGACTTGCCATCGGCGGCCTTGGCGGCGAGGGCGGCGCGCTGGCGCACTCCAAAGCGGTGTTGCTCATCGATCACGACGAATGCCAGGCGATGGAAACCCACGGACTCCTGCAGCAGCGCATGCGTTCCAACCACGAGATCGATCTCTCCCGCGGCGAGCTCGGCCCGGATCCCGTCGGCTTCGGCCCTTGGAACCGACGACGTCAGGAGCTCGACACGCAGGGCAGCGGCGGCTCCCGCACCACGCACCAGACGCTTCAAGGTGCGTGAGTGCTGCTCCGCCAGCAGCTCGGTCGGTGCCATCAAAGCGGTCTGGAATCCGCTCTCGGTCACGGCGACCGCCGCCAGGAATGCCACCACGGTCTTACCGCTGCCGACGTCGCCCTCGAGCAGACGATTCATGGGGTGTCCGCGCGACAGGTCCGCCACGATCTCGGCAACTGCACGTTGCTGGGCGCGTGTCAGCTGGAACGGGAGACTCACCGACGCCTTGGCCGTCCGCGGACCCGACACATCGATGGCGTTGCCCGCTTCCCGCCCACGCGACTCGCGTCGCAACGCAAGTCCGAGCTCGAGCAGGTAGAGCTCTTCCAGGACCAGGCGCGTGCGCGCGCCGTCGCGACCTTCCACAACGGCATCGAGATCGGTATCGAGTGGCGGGGCGTGAAGCAATCGCAGCGAGTCCGCTGGTTTCGGCAGCCCTCGCTTGTGGACCAACGCCTGCGGCAGATGTCCGGAAACCAGATCCGCGTAGCTCTCGACCGCGGCCTGGATCGCGCGGCGCAGTCCGCGGGGATGAATGCCTTCTGGAGTGGCGTAGTCGGGGACGATGCTCCGGACGGATTCGGGCGTGCTCTCGCAATCGGCTTCCTCGTCCGGCAGAAGCTCGATCTCTGGATGAGCGATCTCCTTGTTGAAGCGATAGCGCTTAACGTCACCCGTGATCAACAGCCGGGCATCCTTCTTCACGAGCCGAGCGATGGCATCGCTGGCGTGGAACCACTTGAGGTTCACGCTACCCGTCCCATCGCCGACGACGGCTTCGAACATGCGGCCTGCCCGACCCCAACGATCCGGCCGACCACGACGCGAGACGAAGTCCGAAACCAGCACCTTGGCAACGAAAGTGACGTGCTGACCGACTTCGAGCTGGCCGACGGGCACAAGCGATCGGCGGTCGTCGTAGCGAACCGGCAAGTGAAACAAGAGGTCGGCAACCGTGGCAAGACCGCGCCGCGCCAGTTTATCGGCCCGCTTCGGTCCCAATCCGGGCAAGGCCGACGGACTGCGGGCCAGGGCCGCCTCGCTCCAGGCCGGGTCCGCCAGCTTGCGCAGTCCTTCCAGGGTCCGGCAGATCTCCCGATGCAGGTCCTCGCCTTCGAGCGGCTGCTCGAACCGCTTGGCCAGTCGAAGCAATCCATCGCACGCGTCCTTGGGAATGGCCAACCGGGCGGCGCGTCGAGCCGCGTCCGCCACGGTCGTAGCCAGGTCGCGCACCCGATCGAGTCCCGCGAAGTCGTCGCGCTCCGCAAAAGCCAGCGGCTTTCGCACCGCATCGAGCGCCTCCTGGAACGGGCTCGTGGTCATGGGCCGAGCGTACTCCATCCGTCGGCGACGTTGTTTGCGGGGTCGCAGTTTCTCCATGCGGCGCTGTTGCGCCGGCACCCAGAAACACCAGACCGAAACCCGTCACCTCAATGCTGGGCGCTGTGGATGTCTTGGAGGGCGCGTACGCCGATGGATCCCAGCCGCAGGGCTCGGATCGCACCGACGGCGGCGAGGGCCCCCGCCACCGTCGTGAAGTACGGAACTTCGCGGAGCAGAGCCGAGCGTCGGATCGACGCCGAGTCGCGAACCGTCACGGGATCGCTTCCGACTGTGTTGATCACGAGATCGACGTCACCCGCTTCGATGCGCTCGACCGTATCCGGGTGGCCGTGGCCGACCTTCTGGACCGTCTCGACGACGATCCCATAGCTGCGAAAGTCGTCGGCCGTTCCCGGTGTAGCGATCACCCGGAAGCCTTGCCCAGCGAGCTCCTTGATGGCCTCGCAAATGGGCGCACGGTCCTGCTGCCGAACCGAGACGAGCACCCTACCCGACGTTGGCAGGCTGTTGCCCGCCTCGATCTGGGCCTTGGCGTAGGCTCGGCCGAAGTCCGAGTCGATGCCCATCACCTCCCCCGTACTCTTCATCTCCGGACCGAGCAGAGTGTCTGCACCGGCGAACTTCACGAACGGAAAGACGGCCTCCTTCACCGAGTAGTGGGTCGGCACAATCTCTTCTTCCATCCCCAGCTCCTTCAGCGTCTTTCCCACCATCACGAGGGCTGCAATCTTTGCCAGCGGACGACCGATCGCCTTGGACACGAAGGGAACGGTTCTAGAGGCGCGGGGGTTGACCTCGATTACGAACAGCTCGCCGCCCTTCACCGCGTACTGGACGTTCATCAGACCGCAAACGCCGAGCTCGGTGGCGAGCATCCGGGTCGAATCGAGGATCTCCTGAATCATCGACTCCGGCAGCGAATACGCCGGAAGCGAACACGCGCTGTCGCCCGAGTGCACGCCGGCCTGCTCGATGTGCTCCATGATTCCGCCGATCACTACTCGCTCCCCATCGGAGATCGCGTCTACATCGACTTCGATCGCGTCGGCGAGGAAGCGATCGATCAACACCGGGTGTTCGGGAGAGGCCTTCACCGCGTAGCCCATGTAGTTCCGCAGCGAGGCCGCATCGTGGACGATCTCCATGGCACGGCCACCCAACACGTAGGAAGGCCGCACCAGCACCGGATAGCCGATGCGTGCGGCCACCTGCGCGGCCTCCTCGGGACTGCGGGACACAGCGCCCGGGGGCCGCTTGAGCTGGAGCTTCTCGAGCAGGGCGTCGAAGCGCTCCCGATCCTCGGCTCGGTCGATGGCATCGGGGGAAGTACCCAGAATCGGCGCACCCGCTTTTTCGAGGGGGAGCGCCAGGCGAAGCGGCGTCTGGCCCCCGAACTGCACGATCAGCCCCTCGGGCTTCTCGAGCTCGACGATCGAGAGGACATCCTCCAGGGTGAGCGGCTCGAAGAAGAGCCGGTCGCTGGTGTCGTAGTCCGTCGAGACCGTCTCCGGATTGCAGTTCACCATGATCGTCTCGAAGCCCGCTTCGGCCAGGGCGAAAGCGGCGTGCACACAGCAATAGTCAAATTCGATACCCTGCCCGATCCGGTTCGGACCGCCGCCCAGAATCATCACCTTGCGCCGGTCGGTAGGTCGAGCCTCGCACTCGTCTTCGTAGGTCGAATACAGATACGGGGTGTGTGCCGCGAACTCGGCTGCACACGTGTCGACACGCTTGTAGACCGGAGTGACACCGAGCCGGATCCGCATTCCCCGGACGTCCTCTTCGGAGACCTCCCACAGTGCTGCCAGCCGCTGGTCCGAGAAGCCCGCCTGCTTGGCCGGTCGCAGCCACTCGCCTCGTTCGCTTGCCGGGGCCGAGGCGAGATTCTCCTCCATCTCGACGATCTCCTCGATGTTCCGGAGGAACCAGGGATCAATCTTCGAGCGCTCGGAGAGCTCTTCCACGCTGGCACCACGACGCAGGGCCTCCGCCAGCGCCCACAACCTGCCAGGCCGTGCGCGGTCGATCTGATCCCAGAGAGCCTCGGTCCCTGCGGCTCCATCGGGCAGCTCGGGCGGTTCGAAGCCGGCGTGTCCGATTTCGAGCGAGCGCAGCGCCTTCTGCAAGCTCTCCTTGAAGGTGCGACCGATGGCCATCACCTCACCCACCGACTTCATCTGGGTGGTGAGAAGGTCGTCGACACCCGGGAACTTCTCGAAGGTGAAACGCGGCACCTTGGTGACGACGTAATCGATGCTGGGCTCGAAGCTCGCAGGCGTCTCGCGGGTGATGTCGTTGCGGATCTCATCGAGGGTGTATCCCACAGCCAGCTTGGCCGCGATCTTGGCGATCGGGAAGCCGGTGGCCTTGGAGGCCAGGGCCGAGGATCGAGAGACCCGCGGATTCATCTCGATCACCACCAGCGTGCCGTCCTCCGGATCGACGCCAAACTGGATGTTCGATCCGCCCGTGTCCACGCCGATCTCGCGGATGATGGCGATTGCGGCATCGCGCATCTCCTGGTACTCGCGATCGGTCAGGGTCTGGGCGGGCGCGACGGTGATGGAATCACCGGTGTGGATGCCCATGGGATCGAAGTTCTCGATCGAGCAGACGATGACGACGTTGTCGGCTGTGTCGCGCATCACCTCGAGTTCGTACTCCTTCCAGCCAAGCACGCTCTGCTCGATCAGGCATTCATGGCGCGGCGACATCTGGAGCGCCCAGGCTACCAGCGGCTCGAACTCTTCCTGGCTGTACGCCACGCCGCCGCCGGTCCCGCCCAAGGTGAAGCTCGGCCGGATGATGGCCGGCAGACCCGTGCGCTTCACGATCTTGTTGGCGTCTCGGACCGAGCGCGCATAGCCCGACAGGGGCAGCTTGAGCCCGATCTTCTGCATCGCCTCGCGGAAGAGATCGCGGTCCTCGGCCTTGTTGATCGCATCCATCTGGGCACCAATCAGTGCCACGCCATGGCGATCGAGCACGCCGGCCTCGGAAAGATCCACGGTCAGGTTGAGCGCCGTCTGTCCACCCAGGGTCGGCAAGATCACGTCCGGCTTTTCGAGTTCGATGATCTTCTCGACGCTCTCGACTGTCATGGGCTCGATGTAGGTTCGATCCGCAGTCTCGGGATCGGTCATGATCGTCGCCGGGTTCGAATTCACCAGCACGACCCGGTAGCCCTCTTCGCGCAAGGCCTTGCAACCCTGGGTGCCCGCATAATCAAACTCGCAGGCCTGCCCAATCACGATCGGTCCAGAGCCGATCACGAGTATCGTTTCGATGTCGTCGCGGCGCGGCACGCCTACTCACCTCCGGTGGCGATCTGCTCACCCGTCACCGGCTCGCCTGCCTTGTGGCGCGCCACCAAATCTCGGAAGCGGCCGAAAAGGTAGGCCGCGTCGTGGGGACCGGGTGAGGCTTCTGGGTGGTACTGGACCGAGAAAAGTGGCCGGACCTTGTGGGCCAGACCCTCGACCGTGCCGTCGTTGAGGTTCACATGGGTGATCACCACCGGCTCGCCCGCCGACTCCAAGGAGTCGGCGTCAACCGCGTAGCCGTGATTCTCAGCACAGATGGCGACCTTCTTGGTGTGCAGGTCCTGGCCGGGTTGATTGCCGCCGTGATGACCGAACTTGAGCTTGCGGGTCTTGCCGCCCAGGGCGAGTCCCAGGATCTGATGTCCAAGGCAGATGCCGAAGATCGGTTTCTCATCGGCCAGACGCCGGACGTGCTCTTGCACCCCGGCAACACCAGCCGGGTCGCCGGGACCGTTGGACAAGAAGATCGCATCGGGCTCGAAGGCGAGCACGTCATCGGCCGACGTATAGGCGGGCACCACCGTCACGGCGAAACCGTGATCGGTCAGCTGACGCAGGATGTTGCGCTTGATGCCAAAGTCGTAGGCCACCAGCTTGAACGTCGGCGTCGGCCGCTGCGGGCGCGGGCACTGGCCTTCAATACCGCGCCAGCGGCCCTCGGTCCATTCGTAGGGCTCGGAACAGGTCACCTCGGCGACCAGGTCACGGCCGTCCAGGCCCGGCGCCTGGCGGGCCCGCTCGACCAGGGCAACCTCATCCAGCTTCGACGGATCCGTGCACAGCACGCCCAGCTGGAAGCCGTGGTCGCGGATCCGACGCACCAGAGCGCGCGTATCGATTCCAGCGATGCCCGGGATACCGTGTCGATCGAGATAGACACCAAGTGGTTCTCGGGATCGGAAGTTGCTCGGAACCTCGCAGAGCTCCCTCACGACGAAGCCCTGGAGGAAAGGGCGCGTCGACTCCTCGTCCTCGGGATTGGTGCCGACGTTCCCGATCTGGGTGTAGGTCATGGTCACGATCTGACCGGCGTAGGAGGGATCGGTCACGATCTCCTGGTAGCCCGTCATGCTCGTGTTGAAGCAGATCTCACCCACGCCGACCCGTCGGGCACCAAACCCGGTGCCGCGATAGATCGTGCCGTCCGCCAGGGCGAGGATCGCAGGGCTCGGGGGGGCAACCCTGTGGCTCATGGGACGAGCACCCCCCGGTCCACGTGGTAGACCAGACGGCCGCCCACGATCGTCGCAACGGCCCGGCCCGTCATGGTGCGCCCGTCCCAGGGCGAATTCTGGCTCTTCGAGTAGCCCTTGGCGGCGTCGTAGACCCAGCTGCGCTCCGGGTCGAACACGACGATGTCGGCGGGTTGGCCTTCGGCGAGATTGCCACCGGGCTTCCCGAGGATGCGCGCTGGGTTGGTCGACATCCGTCGCATCAGCTCGAGTGGCGTGATCTCACCCGTCCGCACCAGATCGAGGACCACCGGAGCTGCCGTTTCAAAGCCGATCATGCCCGGGGGCGCCTCGGAGAACTCCTGATCCTTCTCATACTGGGCGTGGGGCGCATGGTCAGTCGCCACGGCGTCCAAGGTCCCGTCCACCAGTGCGGCGCGACACGCCAGCATGTCGGCCTTCGATCGAAGCGGCGGCGCCACCTTGGTGTTCGTGTCGTAGCCCAGGGTTTCTTCATCGGTCAACGTCAGGTGGTGGGGGGTCACTTCAGCCGTGATGTTCACACCCCGCTCGCGGGCGCGGCGGATCGCATCGATCCCTCCCGCCGTGGACACGTGGGCCACGTGCAGGTAGGCCCCGGTGAGCTCCGCGAGCATGACGTCGCGGGCCACGTGAAGATCCTCGGCGATGGCGGGATTTCCGGGCAGCCCCAGTCGGGTAGAGGCCGGTCCCTCGTTCACGACGCCGTCGCCGACCAGGGTGAGGTCCTCGCAGTGGACCACCACTGGCACCCCCACCAGATTCGAGTACTCGAGCACCCGTCGCATCACACCGCCGTTCATGATCGTCTTGCCATCGTCACTGAAGGCCACTGCCCCCGCCGCGACGAGGGCAATCATCTCGGTCATCACGCGACCTTCGAGGCCCTTGGTCGCCGCCGCAATCGGATAGACACGGGCCGGTGAGTCGTGTTCAGCGCGGTCGATGATGAAATCGGTCATGGCGGGGTCATCGTTGACCGGGTGGGTGTTCGCCATGCAGGCAATCGCGGTGAAGCCACCGGCCACGGCCGAGCGCCCGCCCGAGCCAATGTCTTCCTTGTACTCCTGGCCGGGCTCTCGCAGGTGGGTGTGAAGGTCGACGAAGCCTGGCGCGACCCAGGCCCCTTCAGCATCGAGCACCTCGGCTTCCCGAGCATCCAGCCCCGGACCGACGGCAGCGATCCGACCGTCTTCGACCAATAGATCGCCGAATTCGTCGCGGCCCGATGCGGGATCAAGAATCCGGCCGCCGCGGATCAACAGTCGGGTCATCAGGAGCTGCCCTGGATCCGCTCCGACCGACCCGCTTTGCGCCTGCCCGAGAAGAGATAGAGCACGGCCATGCGGATGGCGACGCCGTTTCGGACCTGGTCGAGGATCACGCTCGGCCGATGGTCCGCCAGGTCGTGGGAGAGTTCGACGCCCCGATTGACGGGTCCTGGATGCATGACGATGACGTCGTCCTTGGCGAACTGAAGCTTCGCCCGATCGAGGCCGAAGGTCGCCGCGTATTCGCGAATGCTCGGAAAGTACGAACCGGCCAGCCGCTCATTCTGGATTCGCAGGGCCATGACCACATCCGCTCCATCAAGGGCTTCGCGCATCGACGTAAAGGCCTTCACGCCCAGTGTTTCGACCGCGGCCGGTATCATCGGTGGAGGCGCAACGACTCGCACTTCGGCCCCCATCTTGCGGAAACCGTAAATGTTCGACCGCGCCACCCGTGAATGGACGATGTCACCCACGATCGTGACCGTGAGTCCATCGATGCGTCCCTTCTCCTGCTGGACGGTCAACAGGTCCAGCAGGGCCTGCGTGGGATGCTCGTGGGCGCCGTCCCCGGCATTGATGACCGGGGCATCGAGGACATCGGCAATGCGCTTCGGCACGCCCGCAACCGCGTGGCGCACGATCACCACATCGGGGTCCATGGCATCGAGGGTTCGCGCCGTATCCAAAATACTCTCGGATTTCTTCAGGCTCGAGTGGGCCGGCGAGAAATTGATTACGTCGGCCGACAAACGCTTGCCCGCAATCTCAAAGCTGACCCTCGTGCGGGTCGAGGCTTCGAAGAAGAGGTTCACCACGGTGCGACCCCGCAAGGTCGGAACCTTCTTGACTTCGCGCTCACCGATCTCGCGCATGTGATTGGCGGTCTCGAGGATCCGTTCGATGTCCTCGCGCTCCAGATCCTCGATGCCCAGCAGATCCCGTCCGATCATGCTGTCCCCCCCGAGGCTGCATCGAGCAAGACCACTTCGAGCCGATCGTCAAGGCAGCCATCGGCCCCGCGCAGGTGAACCGTCTCCCCGGTCCGGGTGGGTACGTTCTTGCCCACGTAGTCGAGCTTGATCGGGAGCTCCCGATGTCCGCGATCGACGAGGCCCACCACCTGCACGACCTTGGGTCGTCCGAAATCCATCAACGCATCCATGGCAGCGCGGATCGTCCGGCCGGTCTTGACCACGTCGTCGACCAGAATCACCACACGATCGTCCACGGCGGACGGCATCTCGGTTCGTCGCAGCCGGGGACGCTCTCCCGTCGTGACGAGGTCGTCGCGATAGAGCGTCGTGTCGAGAACACCGACCGCGACGTCCACGTCGACGATCTCGTGCAGATTGCGGGCGAGAATGCGGGCCAGCGGCTCGCCACCGTTCGGAATCGCAACGAGATACAGGTTCTCAGGATCGGAGTTGCGCTCGACGATCTCGTGGGCGATCCGCATCAAGGCGCGCCGAATGCCCGTGTCGTCGAGGACGGAGCGCGGCTGGCCAGCGGGGTTCCGCCCACCCGAAGCTGTGGGCACATCTGCCTGGCTCATGCTGCCACCTTTCTTCGCCTCGCTGGACGAAATTAAAAGGGCCATTCCGATTGGGTGGAATCGATCTCGATCCGGCGACGCAGGGTACCTCTCGGCGCCCGCAACGCCAACCGTGGGCTCGGGCAACCCATCGGAAATCAGAGGGAAAACGCGGTTTCATTCAGGAGTTTTGGGGGCTTCCCGAATTCTCCGAGCGCCTAGGAGACCCGGGCGCCAATGCGCTCCCAGCGCATCTTGCTCGACAGGAGCTCCCACCAGGTCAGCGGGTTGATCAGTTCGGCCCAGCTGCCATTGAAGTCCCAGGACCAGTAGAGGATGAAGGCCGGCCCCTTGATCTCTGCCAGCCGCACCGTGCCCCACGATCGGCTGTCCTTCGAGTGGTCGCGGTTGTCGCCCATCATGAAATAGCGCCCCGCTTCGATGACCTCGGGCGGGTGAGGCCAGGCCGGACGCCCGGGATCGTCCAACGTCTGGAATTCGTGTTCGCCCATCTTCACGACCGAACGGTGCAGACGGATCCCGCCGTCCATGAAATCGTCGTCCAACGGCTTCGATTCGATCAGCTCGCCGTTGACGTAGACCCGATCGCCGCGGAACTCGAGTCGGTCACCGGGCAGCCCCACGATCCGCTTGACGAACTCCTCGCGCGGCAGCTCCGGCCGCAGGTCGGCTGGAAAGGTCGACCCGCTCAGCTTGGCGACGGTAAACACAACGACATCACCGCGGGCGGGTTCGCGAATACCTGGCAGACGGATGTCCGTGAACGGGATCTTGATGCCGTAGACGAACTTGTTGACGAAGAGGTGGTCGCCGATCAGGAGCGTCGGAAACATCGATCCTGACGGAATTCGATACGGCTCGATCACGAAGGCGCGGATCGTGAGCGCGATGATCACGGCGAGCAGGAGGGTGCTGACTTGCTCCAAAACACCGGTTGTGGCGCTGTGCGGCTCTTCTTTCTGTTCCCGGTCGCTCACGAGTCTCCCAGCTTCAGCGCGGCGAGGAAGGCCTCCTGCGGAATCTCGACGTTGCCCACCCTCTTCATGCGCTTCTTCCCTGCCTTCTGCTTCTCGAGCAGCTTGCGCTTGCGCGAGATGTCACCACCGTAGCACTTGGCGGTCACATTCTTGCGAAGCGCCTTCACGGTGGTCCGCGCGATCACTTTCGACCCGATCGCTGCCTGAAGGGCCACTTCAAACATTTGGCGCGGGATGAACTCCTTGAGCTTTCGCACCAGTTCGGTTCCCCGATGGAAGGCCGCGTCCTTGTGCACGATCAGTGAAAGCGCGTCGACCGGATCCCCATTGACCAGTACGTCGAGCTTCACCAGGGGTGCCTGCCGATAGTCCAACAGGTCGTAATCGAAGGATCCATAGCCCCGGGTCACGCTCTTGATCTTGTCGTGGAAATCGAACACGACTTCGGAAAGCGGTAGCTCATAGCGCACCTGGACCCGGGAGCCGTGGTGGGCCATGTCGCGCTGTGTGCCGCGACGCTCCTGGCACAGGCCAAGCACTGGGCCCACGTATTCCGGAGGCACGTGGATGGTGGCCAGGATCATGGGCTCTTCGATTCGCTTGATCGCCGAGGCGTCGGGCAGGGCCGCCGGACTCTCGATCTCGAAGGACTCGCCGTCCTGGGAGATCACCCGGTAGCGCACAGTCGGCGCCGTGCTGATCAGGTTCAGGTCGTATTCCCGCTCGAGGCGCTCCTGAACGATCTCCGAGTGCAGGAAGCCCAAGAACCCGCAGCGAAAACCGAAGCCCAGTGCGGCACTGGTTTCGGGTTCGTAGACCAGCGATGCATCGTTCAACTGGAGTTTCTGAAGCGCCGTCTTCAGGTCTTCGTAGTCTTCCGCCTCCACCGGATAGAGTCCGCTGAAGACCATCGGCTTCACTGCCACGAAGCCGGGCAGCGGCTCTGCCGCGCCGTTCTTGGCGTGGGTGATGGTGTCGCCGATCCGCACCTCGGTCAGGGTCTTGATTCCGGCAACGATCATGCCCACTTCTCCGGCGGCCAGGCTCGAGACCTTGCGGGGGTGCGGGTCGATCACGTGAAGCGTCTGGATGTCGCGCTCGATGTCCGTTTCCATCATCCTGATCGAGTCGCCAACTTCGAGCTTGCCGTCGAAGATGCGCCCAAGCATGACCACGCCAACATAGGGGTCGAACCACGAATCGAAGATCAGTCCGCGCGAGGGCGCCGATAGATCGCCCGCGGGCGGCGGGATTTTGTCGATGATGGCCTGGAGCAGCGCCTCGATGCCCTTCCCCTCCTTGGCCGACACCTGGAGCGCGTCGGCGGAATCGAGACCGATCACGTCCTCGATCTCCTGGGCCACCTTGTCCGGATCCGCCGTGGGCAGGTCGATCTTGTTGATCACCGGGATGATCTCGAGACCCGCGTCTATGGCCAGGTAGGCGTTGGCCAGGGTCTGGGCTTCGATTCCCTGGACCGCATCGATGACCAGCAGGGCGCCCTCGCAGGCTTGGAGCGCACGGGACACCTCGTAAGAGAAGTCCACGTGGCCCGGAGTGTCGATCAAGTTGAGGATGTACTCCTCTCCGTCCCGCGCCCGGTGCCGCAGTCGCACGGTCTGGGCCTTGATCGTGATGCCACGCTCGCGTTCCAGATCCATCTTGTCCAGGAACTGGGCTCGCCGCTCGCGTTTCGAGAGCGCCTGGGTCGCGTCCAGCAAGCGATCGGCCAGAGTGCTCTTGCCGTGATCGATGTGCGCGATGATGCAGAAGTTGCGTATCCGTTGAACGTCCGTCACGACAGCGCCTGCAGCTGGACGGGCGAATCCTCGGACCCCAGGTAGGCGTCGAGTGCGGCGCGCCAGTCTCGTAGACGCACGCCTTGCTCCGCTGCCTTCGAGCAGTCCAGCACCGAATACGCCGGCCGGGGCGCGTCGAGATCCAGGTCCGAGGTACGAATCCGGTCGACCACGACATCGGTATATCCGGCAGAGTCCAGGGTGGCCCGGGCCAGCTCCCACCAGCTGGCTTCGCCGCCCCCGGCCAGGTGATAGGTGCCGACGGCCTCCAGACCGCAGAGGCTTCGGATTCCGCCGGCGAGGTCGACGGCGTAGGTGGGGCGACCGCACTGATCGTCGACCACACGCAGCGCACCCTTGGCCTCGCCTCGGTGGCGAGATTCCGCCTGGCCCAGGATCGCAGCGACGAAGTTCCGCCCGCGGCCGAAGACCCAGCTGGTGCGAACGATCAGGAACTCCCCCGAGATCTCGCGGACCCGCTCCTCGCCGGCGAGCTTCGACCGCCCGTACTCCGAGTTCGGTCCCGTGGGGTCATCCTCACGGTAGGCCTGGGGGCGCGCTTGCTCGGGATCGATCTCGCCGGAGAAGACGTAATCGGTCGAAACATGGACGAGACCGCAGCCGACCCGATCACAGGCACGGGCCAGAAGACCGGGAGCATCCGCGTTGGCCCGCCTTGCACTCTCGGGTTCGCGCTCACAGCGGTCGACGTGGGTGAAGGCGGCCGCGTTGACGACCACATCCGCGTCGCCACCCAGACCATCAAAGAGGCGTACCACGGCCTCCGGATCCGCGACGTCGAGCTCGGGAAGATCGACGGCGGCGAGGATCTCCGATTCCGGATCGGCCTCGAGCTGCCTTACCAGTGCCGTACCCAGCTGCCCGCGGCAGCCGACGATGACCCAACGCGTCGTCACTTTCATTCCATCGGGTTTTGGGAGCCGGAGCTGATGCCCGGACGACCCGGCTCGTTTCTCAGCCGGCTGCATGCTCATCGAGAACCCAGGTGGGCAGCTTTTCGTTCTGCTTGAGGCGCCCGGCCGCACGCTCGGCTTCCTTCCGATTGGGAAAGGGGCCAACACGAACTCGCCAGCGGGCCTGAGTGACTTTTACGCCCGCCGAGACATAGACGTCGAAGCCCTTCTTCCGGAGATTTTCAGCCAGGCGCTCGGCACTCTCGTTCTCGGAAAATGCGCCGACCTGAACGGCGAAGCGTTCCTTCTTCGCCGTCAACGGCGACGCCTTCGCCGTCAACGGCGAAGGGGGCTCGGTGCGGAGTCGGGTGGCCTCACGCGCCTGGGGGGCCGGCGGCGCCGGAGCCGCGACATCCGGCATGGCCTTCGGCAGCGGCGATTCCGGAGTTCGTGCCACCCGGGGCGGCTCACCCGACTCCCGAATCACCACGTCCTCGCCGCGACCCGCCAGGTAACCGAACAGCAAGCCAGGCTCCTCCCACGCGATCCCAGCCGCCAGTCCCAGGGCAAAGCCCGGAATTGCAAGCAGCGACAACGCGAGCATGGAGAAGAGCACCCTGCCCTTCGGGCCTGCGTGTCGTGAACTCTGGGTCGTGCATCGTTCGGTCACTACATGCGCTCCGGGGCCGAGAGGCCCAACAGGCTCAAAGCGTTCGCAAGCACCGTACGGACCGCCAGCGTCAGACCCAGCCGTCCGCTGGTGATCGCCGGGTCGTCCGATAGGATGCGATGCCGCGTCCGATCCTGCACGTAGGGGTTCCAGAGACCGGCCAGCTCCAGCGCGTAATAGGCGACGTGATGGGGTTCCCGGGCCTCGGCCGCGTTGCGGACGACGTCGGGGAACTCTGCGATTTTCTTGAGGATCTCGATCTCCTCGGGGAGCGTGAGGGCCGACGCGTCAACGTCGGTCGCGGTCGGCATCGGCACCCCTTCCTGCACCGCGATGCGCTCCAATCCGTGAGTTCGCGCGTGAGCGTACTGGATCTTCAACACCGGGTTCTTGTTCCACTCAGTGGACTCGGCCAGATCGAGATCGAAGTCGAGATGACCGTCCGCCTTGCGCTGCACCATGAAGAAGCGGAACACGTCGCGTCCCACGTCGCCCATGAGCTCGTCCACCGTGATGTAGGTCGCGCGACGCGTGGACTGTTTCACCTGCTTGCCGCTGCGAGAGAGCGTCACGAACTGATGCATCACCAGCTCCATGCCGTCGATCGGACAACCGAGGGCGCCGGCCGCATGGCGCACATACTGGAACTGTTCCAGGTGATCTGCGCCTTGTACGTCAATCACCCTGTCGAAGCCGCGCCGAAACTTCTCCCGGTGGTAAGCGATGTCCGGCAGCAGGTAGGTCGGTTCGCCGGTGCGCTTCACAAGAACGCGATCGCGATCGAGACCGAACTCCGTTGAACGCAGCCAGACGGCGTCATCCTTGTCGTAGACCAGATTCTTGGCCCGCAACTCGTTGAGGGTCTCTTCGATCTTCCCTTCGGTGTAGAGGTCCATCTCGTTCGAATAGACGTCGAAAACGATGCCGAGTTTGTCGAGCGAGACCCGGATCTCGGCGAAAATTGTCTCTTCTGCGATCTTCCGAAAGATATTCTCCGGACCATCGGGCTGGTCCGAGTCCGCCAATGCGTCGCCGTGCTGCTTTCGAAGCTCCTGGGCGAGATCCTCGATGTAATCCCCGCGATAACCATCGCGCGGGAAGACGACGGGCAATCCATCGATTTCGTCCGGCCATTCTTCTTCGGACGCATCGAAAGCCTGGGCAGGTGGCGCTGCGGCGCGACCGAGCTGTTCCAGGTAACGCGCGCGAACGGAATCGCCCAGCACACGCATCTGGCGACCGCTGTTGTTGAAATAGTATTCGCGGGTGACCTCGTACCCCGACGCCTCCAGGAGTCGGGCCAGGGCGTCGCCCAGGATGGCCTGGCGGCCATGGCCCAGGGTCAGCGGACCGGTGGGATTGGCCGACACGAACTCCACCTGGACGCGAGTCCCGTCCCCCGTTTTGGAATGGCCGTAACGCGGGCCGAGTTCGAGGACCCGGCGCAGCAAGTCGTGCCAGCGGGAGTCGAACAGCCAGAGATTGACGAAGCCCGGTCCCGCCACCTCGCCGCGGTCGACGAGTCCGTCGCCGTCGCCCAGCTCTTCGAGCAGGCGTCCCGCGATGTCGCGCGGCGACTGCCGCAATCGCTTCGCCAGGAGCATGGCGGCGTTGCAGGCGAAATCACCGTGGTCGGGATCCTTCGGGATCTCGAGGCTGAATTCCGGCGGATCGCCGGGGTCTCCGGCCGCCTGCAGGAGCCGCTGAACGGCGGCGGCGATGCTCGTGTGGAGCGCTTCCCTCATGGCCGCACAAGATCGCGCGGTCCAAGTATTTCGTCAAGGAATTCGGGCACTTGAGACCCCATTTCCGCCCAATCGAATCAGCGTCTGGCCAGGCCGTACCAGCTCGAGCTCCTCGCGAACAGCGGATTCGAGCGCGAAGCCACGAACGTCCAGCAGATCTGCCTCGCGCTCGAGCTCCTCGACCTGGGCGCGCAGCGCCTCGATTCGAGTGTGGGCGTCCTGGAGCTCAGCCCGCAGGTGCAGCCAGGGTTGGATGCCCGCCTCCCCGTCGAACGCCACGCGAAGCAGCGCCAGACCGAGCAGAGCGGGAATCACCAGGATTCCCCTCACGCCTCCCCCCACCAGATCGCTGCAACGGTCGCAGTCGCAACCGTTCAAGCGGGCGGTGATGGTAACGTCCGCCCAAGCAGGCGTCGAATCCGCTTGACGTAGGCCGGGGCGTCCCAGTCCTTGCTCCCGATGTAGCGTTCGATCACCAGCCCATCGGGGCCGATCAACAACGATTCGGGGAACTTGAAGGTCTGGTAGCGACGGGCCGTGACCTGGGTCGGATCCAGGAGGATGGGGAAGCTCAGGCCGAGACGATCCCGGAACCGGGCCACGTCCGAAACGTCGGTGTCCACTGAGACGGCCAACAGATTGAAGCCGTCATTGCGCAGCGTCCGGTAGAGACGCTCCATGGCGGGCATCTCTTCTTCGCAGGGCTTGCACCAGGTCGCCCAGAAGTTCACCAGAACGACGCGCCCGGCGAACCCTTCGAGCGCCACGCGGTCACCGTCAAGGCTGGAGAGCTCGAAGGCAGGCGCGACACTGCCTCGACCGACGGCGGGGGGAGCGGAGGGAGCCATCCAGAGGGCAAAAGCGGCCGCCGCGCTCACGCCAGCCGCGATCAGCCAGGGCCCGACCCCACGCTTCATCTACTTCTTCTTCGTCGTTTTCTTGGCCGCCTTCTTCTTCGAAGCCGCCTTGGCGGCCGCGGCCTTCTTGGTCGTCTTCTTCCTGGAAGCCGTCTTGGCGGCCGAGGACTTCTTCGACTCTGTCTTCTTGGAAGTCGCCTTGGCGGCCGAGGCCTTCTTCTTCGATTCCGACTTCTTCTTGGAAACGGCTTTCTTCGTCTCGGCCTTCTTCTTGTCCACGGCGGGCTCCTTGACGGGAGTACCCCCAACGGTGCCGTCCACCAACTCAACGATCGAGACCGCCGCAGCGTCTCCCTTTCGGACGCCCAGCTTCAGGACACGCGTGTAGCCACCGGGACGTTCGCGGTAGCGGTCCGCCAGCTCCTCGAAGACCTTGGAGGCGACTTCGCGCGATCGAATCACCCGCAGCGCACGCCGTCGGGCATGCAGTCCTCCCCGCTTGCCAAGAGTGATCATACGCTCTGCAATCCGGCGCACCTCCTTGGCCTTGGCATCGGTGGTCTCGATGCGCTCAAGTTCCAGCAGCGACGTGACCATATTGCGGTACATCGCCTTCCGGTGGGCGCTGGTGCGACCCAGCTTCCGGGACCGGGCACGGTGTCTCATGATCTAGGCTTCCCGCTCCCGCATCCGCTCGATCTCCTGCCGATCCGGAAAGTTCTCGAGGGTCATCCCCAGCTCGAGGGACATCGAAGCCAGCAGCTCCTTGATCTCGTTGAGCGACTTCCTTCCGAAGTTCTTGGTCTTGAGCATCTCCGCCTCGGAGCGCTGCACGAGCTCGCCGATGAAGCGGATGTTCGCGTTCTGGAGGCAGTTCGCCGAACGTACCGACAGCTCCAGCTCGTCCACCGACCGGAAGAGGTTGGGGTTGAGGGGTTGGGGCTCCTCGGGAAGCAGCTGGGCCACCTCCACCGGCTCTTCGAAGTTGATGAAGATGGTGAGCTGCTCCTTGATGATCTTGGCCGCGTAGGCGACGGCATCGGCCGGAGCCACCGTCCCGTCGGTCCAGATCTCGAAGTTGAGCCGATCGAAGTCCGTCTCCCGAGCGACGCGAGCCGGCGTGACCGTGTAGTTGATCCGACGGACCGGCGAGAAGATAGCGTCGATCGGAATGGTTCCGATCGGCATGTCCTCCGTCTTGTTCTTCTCGGCCCGGACGTAACCCTTTCCGTTGTTGATCGTGAACTCCATCTCAACATCTGCGTCCGCGGACAGGGTTGCGATCTTGTGGTCTGGGTTCATCACCTCAACGGAGGAGTCTTCCAACGCGAGATCACCCGCGGTCAGCACGCCCGCGCCCCGCTTGTGCACACGCACGAGCTTGGGGCCGTCGCCGTGCAGGCGCAGGCTGACTTCCTTCAGATTGAGCACGATGTCGCTGACGTCTTCGAGGACGCCCGGAATCGTCGAGAACTCGTGCAGCACGCCGTTGATGCGAACGGCCGTGATCGCGCCGCCCTGAAGCGACGACAGCAGCACACGACGCAGGGAATTGCCCAAGGTGACACCGAAACCGCGCTCCAGCGGCTCACAGGCGAACTTCCAGTAGGTCTGGGTGTCGGCGTCGCTCGAATCGAGGCCTCGCGGTCGGATGAGCTCTCGCCAGTTTCTTGCGATCACGTTCTGATCCATTGGTTTCTCCCGTTCGTCTCTCTCGCGACCTCTCAGCGCGAGTAGAGCTCCACGATGAGCTGCTCCTGAATGGGCAGCGTGATGTCTTCTCGGGTGGGCAGCGCCTTCACCTCGCCCTCGAACTTGTCCTTGTCGATCTCGACCCACTTGGGAAGGCTGCGACCTTCGAGGGTCTCGAGCGCGCCCGCGATGCGGGCCACCTTTCGGGATTTCTCGCGCACGCTGATCTTCGAGCCAGGCTTCAGCAGCATCGACGGCGTCGCGGCCTTCCGACCATCGACCAGGAAGTGGCCATGCCTGACCAGCTGCCGGGCCTCGGCCCGCGAGGTCGCGAAGCCCATGCGGAAGACCACGTTGTCGAACCGCCGCTCGAGCAGGATCAGCAGGTTCTCACCCGACCGACCCTTCATCCGCGAGGCCTTCTTCATGGTGCTCTCGAACTGCTTCTCCAGCAGTCCGTACATCCGCTTTACCTTCTGCTTCTCGCGAAGCTGAACGCCATAGTCCGAGAAACGGGCTCGTCCCTGTCCGTGCTGTCCGGGGGGATAAGCGCGTCGTTCGATCCCGCACTTCGGGCTGAAGCACCGGTCGCCCTTCAGAAAGAGCTTGGTGCCTTCACGCCGGCAGAGGCGGCAAACTGCATCCGTGTATCGCGCCATTGACTCTTCTCCGTTCTACACACGCCGTCGCTTGGGAGGGCGACAACCATTGTGGGGTACCGGCGTAACGTCCCGGATCAGTGTGATCTTGATTCCCTGGGCCTGGAGCGCCCGCACCGCCGACTCGCGCCCCGAACCCGGCCCCTTCACGTGGATCGACAGCTGTCGAATACCGTGTTCCATGGCCTTCTTGGCACATTCCTCGGCAGCAACCTGGGCTGCGAAGGGCGTCGACTTGCGCGAGCCCTTGAATCCCTGGCTACCGGCCGTCGACCAGCAAAGCGAATTGCCGGCAACGTCCGTGATGGTGATCAGGGTGTTGTTGAACGTCGACTGGATATGGGCGATGCCCGACTGGACGTTCTTCTTGACCTTCTTCTTTCCACCTTTGGCCACAGCGTACCCTTCTTACTTCTTGGCGGCGGGCTTCTTCCGGCCCGCGACAGTCTTCGCCGGACCCTTGCGCGTCCGTGCGTTCGTATGTGTCCGCTGACCTCGAACCGGCAGTCCACGTCGATGCCGAAGCCCGCGATAACAACCGATATCCATCAGCATCTTGATGTTCTGCGACGCCACGCGGCGCCGATCCCCCTCGACCTGGCAGTCGCGCTCGATGATCTCGCGCAACCGAACCACCTCACCCTCCGAGAGGATGTCGGTCTTCATGCTGCCGTCGACCTCGGCCTTGCCACAGATCTCCTTGGCCGTGGTACGACCGATCCCGTGGATGTAGGTCAGTGCGATCTCGAGCCGCTTGTTGCGGGGAAGATCGACACCTGCAATGCGCGCCATATTTGTTCCTCCGCCCTCAGCCCTGGCGCTGCTTGTGCCTGGGGTTATCGCAAATCACCCGGACAACGCCGCGCCGCTTGATGATCCGGCACTTGTCACACATCTTCCGAACGGATGCTCGTACCTTCATTTCTGCTCTCCTCGGACGTTCACGCTAGTGGGACCCTTCGATCCTTGTGAGTACGTCGGGTCCAGCCTCGCCAATCAGGATCGTGTGTTCGAAATGGGCCGAGCAGGAGCCATCGGCCGTCACCGCCGTCCACTCGTCATCCAGAATCTCGATGTCTGCCCGACCGGCGTTCACCATCGGTTCGATCGCGAACACCATACCCGGCTGGAGCCGCGGGCCCCGGCCCTTGCTTCCGTAGTTCGGCACCCAGGGCGGCTCGTGCATCTCGCTGCCGATCCCGTGACCGGCGAAGTCGCGGACCACCGAAAAACCCTCGGGCTCTACGTGACTCTGCACCGCATGGCCGATGTCCGAGAGCCGCTTGCCCGGACGCATGGTCTCGATGCCCTTGTCCAGCGATTCGTGGGTCTTCTCCACGAGGCGCCGCTTTTCCTCCTCCACCTCGCCCACGATCACAGTGACCGCAGAGTCGCCGTGATAGCCATCGACCGAAACGCCGAAGTCGATACTGATGAGGTCGCCTTCCTCGATCCGGCGGTCCCCGGGGATACCGTGAACGATCTCGTTGTTGATCGAGATGCAAATCACAGCGGGGTACTTGGGCAGGCCGTAGGGATTGTAGCCCTTGAACGAGGACTTCACCCCCCGCTGGGAGATTTCCTTCTGGGCGACCCGATCGAACTCGGAGGTGGGCATCCCGGGCTCCGCCCGATCCCGCAGGATCAGGAGCACCTCGGCCACGTGGCGGGCAGCCTCCCGCATCTTGTCGATTTCGCTGCGGGTCTTGATGGGGATGCGCTGGCCGTAGGACAACATCAGGCGAGTGCCTCCTGGATCCCCTGGGCCACGGCGTCGATCCCGCCCATGCCGTCGACCTCGACCAGCACGCCACGCTCCCGGTAGTACGCCACCAGGGGCTTGGTCTGCTCGCGGTAGACGCGCATGCGGTTGAGGATCGTCTCCTCGTTGTCGTCGCTGCGGCCCTCGATCTCGGCCCGCTTGAGCAGGCGTTGGACGATGGCCTCGTCGTCCACGACCAGGGCCACGCAGCACTCGAGCTTCACGCCGAGGCTGTCGAGCAGCCCGTCGAGGGCCTCCGCCTGGCCCACGGTCCGGGGAAAGCCATCCAGGATGAAGCCCTCCCGGGCATCGTCCTGGGTCAGCCGCTCCCGGCAGATGTCGATCACGATCTCATCGCTGACCAGCTCACCGCTGTCCATGATCGCCTTGAGCCGCTTTCCCAGTTCGGTCCCGGCGGCCACAGCCGCGCGGAACATATCGCCGGTCGAAATCTGGGGAATCGACAACCGATCCACCAGGCGCTGAGCCTGGGTCCCCTTGCCGGCGCCGGGCGGCCCCAGCAACAGAATGCGGCGAGCACTCATCGTCCCAGCCTCCCGCGAATCCGGGTCCCCTGGGCAAAGCCCTCGTACTGGCGCGAAACCAGGTGGGCTTCGATCTGGGAAATGGTATCGAGGCCAACGCCGACCACGATCAGCAGCGCCGTTCCACCGAAGAAAAACGGAATGCCGACCCGTACCGCCAGCAACGTCGGCAGTACGCAGATTGCCGACATGTACATGGCGCCAACCAATGTAATGCGGGTCAGCACGCGGTCGATGTACTCGGCGGTGCGCTTGCCCGGGCGGATACCCGGAATGTAGGCGCCCGACTTCTTGATGTTCTCGGCTACGTCCACGGGGTCGATCATGATGGCCGTGTAGAAGTAACAAAAGAAGATGATCAAACCGATGTAGAAGAACTGGTAGACGATGCTTCCCGGATCCAGGTACTGGTCGATGAAGAGCTGGACCGCGGGCGAGTCGCTGAATTGGCGGATCGTGAGCGGGAACATCAGGAGCGAGGACGCGAAGATGGCCGGGATGACACCCGCCGTATTCACCCGCAGCGGGAAATAGCTCATTCCACCCTGCATCACGCGTCGCCCGACGACGCGCCGAGCGTGCTGGATCGGGATCCGGCGCTGGCCGCGTTCGACGACGACCACGAAGCCGATGACCGCGATTATGAAGCCGGCCAGGAAGAGCACCTGGAGCAGACTGAATTCGTCGGTCTGGACCAGCTGATAGAGCTGCACCAGGCCACCCGGGATCGCAATGATGATGCTGGTAAAGATGATCATCGAGATACCGTTGCCAATGCCACGCTCGGTGATCTGCTCACCGAGCCACATGATGAAGGAGGTCCCGGTCGTGAGCGTGATCATGCACATCAGCCGAAAGCCCCAGCCGGGCTCCAGCACCGCACCCTGACCGAACTGTCCATTTTCCAGAGCCACCGCGATCAGGAAGCTCTGGAAAAGGGACAGGCCAACGGTTGAGTAACGCGTGTACTGATTGATCTTCTTGCGCCCCTGCTCCCCTTCCTTCTTGAGCTGCTCGAGCTTGGGAATCACCACCGTCAGGAGCTGGAGAATGATCGACGCACTGATGTAGGGCATGATGCCCAGGGAGAAGATCGAGAGCTGCTCCATGGCCCCGCCCGTGAACATCGACATCATCCCCAACATCGTTCCCTGCATCTGCTCGAAGAAGCTCTTGACGATATCCGGGTTGATCCCGGGGGTCACTACGAAGGCACCCAGGCGGTACACCGCGAGCATCGCGAACGTGAAGAGGATCCGGTCCCGGAGTTCCTTGATCCTTCCGATGTTCTGGACGCCACCGATCATCAGCCGACTTCCACACTTCCACCAGCGGCTTCGACCTTCTGGCGAGCCGCTGCACTGGCCTTCTTGACCTTGATCGTCAGATTCTTGGGCGCGGCGCCCTCAGCCAGCAGCTTCACGTCGCCGCCCTTGGCACGGATCAGACCGCGCAAAGCCAACGCCGCCGCGTCAACGCTGGCCCCGTCGCCGAACGCGGCGAGCGCTTCGAGGTTGACGATCTGATATTCCTTCCGGTTCCGGCTATGGAAGCCGCGCTTCGGCAGACGCCGGGCGAGGGGCATCTGACCGCCTTCAAAGTGGAAGGGAACCTCCCGCCCCGGCGAGCGATGCCCTTGACCCTTTACACCTCGACCCGCGTTCTTGTTCCACCCGGAGCCGGGACCTCTGCCGACTCGCTTGGGCTTGCTGCGCGCCCCGGGTCGCGGCTGGAGTCGATCCAGCATCAGCCTTCCTCCACCACGACGAGGTGAGTCACCTTGCCGATCATTCCCCGAGTCGAGGGCGTGTCCTCGACCTCAACGGTCTGGTTCATCCGCCGGATGCCCAGGCCGCGTAGGCTCGCACGCTGCTTCCGGTTGTATCCAATCGCGCTCCGTACCTGGCGAACGCGGATCCGCTTTGAGTCACTCATTTCTGGGCCAGCTCCCGAAGTCGCTCGCTGGGTTCACGAAGCTCTTGCAGTGCCGTCATGGTCGCGCGCACGACGTTTTGGGGATTGTTCGTACCGATGTTCTTGGTCAACACGTCGCGGACTCCCGCCGACTCGAGCACCGCACGCACGGGTCCCCCGGCAATCACGCCGGTTCCGGGCGAGGCCGCCTTGAGCAGCACCTTGGCGGCGCCAAAGCGACCCAGCACGTCATGGGGCAGTGTGCCGTCCCGAAGCGGAACGCGGATCAGCGCCTTTCGCGCCCGCTCCACGCCCTTGCGGATGGCCTCGGGAACTTCGCCCGCCTTTCCATAGCCGACCCCAACGATGCCGTTGCCATCGCCAACCACGATCAACGCGCTGAAGCTGAACCGCCGTCCACCTTTCACGACCTTTGCGACGCGATTGATGTGGACCACGCGATCCTGCAACTCGAAGTCATTGGGATTCAGGTGAACTGTCGCCATGCTCGCGCCTTTCTAGAACTGCAGACCCGCTTCACGGGCTGCCTCGGCCAGCGCCTTGACGCGACCGTGAAATAGAAATCCGTTCCGATTGAACACCACCTTTTCAATCCGCTTCTCTCGTGCCTTCTCGGCTACCACCTTGCCAACCTTCTTGGCCGCATCGATGTTTCCGGTGTAGCCCTCACTCACCACATCCTTGGAGCGAGTGGAGACGGTGATGACCGTGCGTCCCGTACCTCCATCGCTGATCTGTGCGTAGATGTGCTTGGCGCTCCGAAAGACGGTCAGCCGGTGCCGCTCGGAACGCGCAATACTCGTCCCGACGCGTCCCTTGCGCGCGTCATGTTTCCGCTTCTTTTCGTTCCGATATTTCTTGTTCATATCCCGCCTCAGGCCGTGCCGCCGGCCGCACCGGCTTTGCCCACCTTGCGTCGGATCTGCTCGCCCAGATAGCGAATACCCTTGCCCTTGTAGGGCTCGGGCGGCCGGACCGACCGGATGTCCGACGCAAACTGTCCCACCCGCTGGCGACTCGCACCCTCGATCTTGACGATCACGTTACGATCCACCGAAACCTTGAGGTCGTCGGGAATGGTCATTTCGATCGGGTGCGAATAGCCGACGTTGAGAATCAGCTTCTTTTCCTTGGCTTCGGCGCGATAGCCGACCCCCTGGATCTCGAGTTCCTTGGAGAACTGGTCGGTGACTCCCTTCACCATGTTGGCGACCAGGGCGCGCGCCAGTCCGTGAAGCGCGCGATTCGTCTTCTTGTCGTCCGGCCGGTCGAGCCTGATTTCGCCATTGGCGACGCTGATCTCGATCGGCGCCGGCAGCCGCTCGGAGAGCGTGCCCTTCGGGCCCTTCACCTGGACCAGGTTTCCCCTGACGTCGACGTTGACACCACTGGGAATCGGGACCGGCGTTCTTCCGATGCGTGACACGGCTACCAGACCTCGCAGACGATCTCGCCGCCCACCGACGCATCGCGGGCAGCCTGGTCCGAGAGCACGCCCTTCGAGGTCGAAATCACCGCGATACCCAGACCGTTTCGGACCCTGGGAACGTCGCTGCTGGACACATAGACCCGGCGGCCGGGCCGACTCACCCGACGGATGCCTCCGATCAGGGCGCGGCCGTCGTCCTGGTAGCGGATACCGAGTACCAGCCGGGAATGGCCGCCGTGGGGTTCCACCCGGACGTCGCTGAGAAAACCCGCGTCCTTCAGCACGGTGGCGATGCCAAGCTTCAACTTCGACGCCGGGCACGTCGTCACGGTATGTTGAGCCATCCCGGCATTTCGAATCCGGGAAAGCAGATCGGCGATCGGATCGGTCATCATGGCTCGTGTCCTATTGCCTGAACGGGACGCCAAGGTGCTGCAGGAGTGCCTTGCCCTCGGTATCGGTCTTCGCGGTGGTCACCATCGTCACGTTCACTCCCGTGATGTGTTCCACTCTGTCATAGTCGATTTCGGGAAAGATGATCTGCTCACGAATCCCGAGTGAAAAGTTTCCGCGTCCGTCGAACGCCTTCGGTGAAATTCCCTTGAAGTCGCGAACCCGGGGAAGCGAAACGCTTACGAGGCGGTCGAAGAACTCCCACATCCGCGTACGGCGCAACGTCACCGAGCAGCCGATCTCCTGACCCTGTCGAAGCTTGAAGTTCGCAATGGACTTGCGCGCCCGTCGGATCGCCGGCTTTTGACCCGTGATGCTCGCCAGCTCCTCGGCGGCCGTCTCCAGCAACTTGGGATTGGCGGCTGCCTCACCCAGGCCGATGTTGACGACGATCTTCTGGAGCGCCGGCACCTGGTGGACGTTCTTGTAGCCGAACTCGTCGCGCAGCTTCTGGACGACCTCGTTCTTGTAGAGCTCGAGAATTCTCGGCTGCACCTAGAGCACCTCCGGCGCCAGCGAGATGATCTTCATGAACTGCTTGGCGCGAAGCTCGCGTGCCACCGGCCCGAAGATGCGCGTCCCGACCGGCTCGCGCGCCGCGTCGATCAACACGGCGGCGTTGTCATCGAAGCGGATATAGGACCCATCAGGACGCCCGATCTCCTTCTTCGTACGCACGACCACGGCCCGGCGGACTTCGCCCTTCTTCACGCGCGAGTTCGGGATGGCGTCCTTGACCGAGACAACGATGATGTCACCAATCGATGCATAGCGCCGGCCTGTCCCGCCGAGCACCCGGATGCAGAGGACCTTCCGGGCACCCGAGTTGTCTGCAACTTGAAGCACTGATTCCTGCTGGATCATGATCTGACCGCCTAGACGTCCGCAGCGCCATCGAGAGTCGCTTGGACCTTCCAACGCTTCCGCTTGGAAATCGGGCGATGCTCGATGATGCGTACACGGTCTCCGACCGCACACGAGTTCTCTTCGTCGTGCGCCATGAATTTCGAATAGTGACGGACGTATTTCTTGTAGCGCGGATCCTTGACCAGCCGCTCGACGCGAACGACAACGGTCTTGTCCAGCTTATCGCTCACCACCATCCCAATCAGTGTTCGTCGCATGCCACGATCCTCTTCACTTCGTTGCTCCGCGCTTCTCTCGCAGGACGGTCTCGACCCGAGCAATGTCACGTCGCAGCTGCATCAGCAGCGCCGTGCTCTCGAGCTGACCCGTCGAACGCTTGACCTTCACGTTGAAAAGCTCACCGCGCAGTTCACGCGACTTCGCTTCCAACTCCTCCGTTGCCAGATCCCGGATTTCTACAGCCTTCATCACGCCTGCCCCCGGACCACGATTCGTGTGGCCAGCGGAAGCTTGTGAGCCGCCAGGCGCAGCGCTTGGCGCGCCACCTCCTCCGGGACACCTTCCATCTCGTAGAGCATCCGGCCGGGTTTCACGACGGCCACCCACTCTTCGGGATTCCCCTTTCCCTTGCCCATCCGGGTCTCGGCCGGCTTCCGGGTGATCGGCTTGTCCGGAAAGATCCGGATCCAGACCTTGCCACCGCGCTTTGCGTGCCGCGTCATCGCCACCCGAGCCGCCTCGATCTGCCGGGCCGTAATCCGCGAGCACTCCAAGGCCTGCAACCCGAAATCTCCGAAATCGAGATTGCATCCACGGTAGGCCTTCCCGTTCATCCGGCCCTTGTGTTGTTTGCGATGCTTGACTTTTTTGGGCTGAAGCATGATCTACCTCTGAATGGCTTCGCCCGTACGCTGAGTCAGGGAACCCGTCCGCATATCCTTGTCGGAAATCTCGCCTTTGAAGATCCAACACTTGACTCCAATGATCCCGTACGTCGTCTTCGCCTCGGAAAAGCCATAATCGATCTCGGCGCGCAGCGTATGGAGCGGAACCCGTCCTTCGCGGTACCACTCACGACGGCCCATCTCCGAACCTCCAAGTCGCCCCGCACACTGGATCCGGATTCCACCGGCCCCGAACTTCATCGTCGACGTGATCGCCTTCTTCATCGCTCGCCGGAATGCGACGCGACGTTCGAGCTGAAGCGCGACGTTCTCGGCCACGAGCTGAGCGTCCAACTCGGCCTTCCGGATTTCCTTGATGTTGATGAAGATCTCCTTGTGCACGGTCATTTCCGCGAGCTCCGCCCGGAGCGTATCGACTTCGGCGCCACGCTTTCCGATCAGGATGCCCGGGCGCGCCGTGTGGATGTTCACGACGATCTTCTCACCAGTCCGATCGATCACGACCTTCGAGATGCCGGCGTGATAGAGCTTCTTCTTGATGAATTTCCGGATCTTGAGGTCTTCGTGAAGCTGGGCCGCATAGTGCTTGTCCGCGAACCAGTTCGACTGCCACCCGTAGAGGGTGCCAATCCGAAATCCGTAAGGATGTACTTTTTGTCCCACTTCTGTTCCTACCTACTCTTCCGAAAGAACCACTTCGATGTGGCTGGTGCGGCGCTGGATCCAGGCGGCCCGGCCCTGGGCCCGAGCGCGGATGCGCCAAAGGCTCGGCCCCCGGTCGACCCGAATCTCGCCGATGATCAGATTGTCGACGTCGATCCCGGCCTTGTCGCGGTTGTTCTTGTCCTCGGCATTGGCCAGCGCCGAGCGCACCAGCTTCGCCAGTGGTCGAGCAAAACGTTTCGGCGAAAGATCAAGAATTGCCAACGCGTTCTCGACGCCCTTGCCGCGAATCTCGTTCGCAAGAAGGCGCGCCTTCTGGGAACTCACCCGATAGTTGTTCAGCTTGGCTCGAACTTCCATTACCTGGCCCGGAGCTTCTTCCCAGACGCTGCATGTCCTGTGAACTTTCGGGTCGGAGAAAATTCGCCCAGCCGATGTCCGACCATGTTCTCCGTCACGAAGACTGGGACGAACAACTTCCCATTGTGCACGTGGAACGTGAGCCCTACGAACTCGGGTGTGATCATGGATCGTCGCGACCAGGTTCGAATCACCTGTTTGGTGCCGGATCGCAGCACGCGATCCACACGCCGTTGGAGACTGGGGTCGACGAACGGCCCCTTCCTGAGCGAGCGTGCCATTATTTCTTCCCTCGTCGCTTGACGATGTATTTCTGCGTCCGTCGATTCCTGCGGGTCTTGTGTCCCTTTGTGGGCACACCCCACGGGGTACACGGATGACGGCCACCCGCGGATTTGCCCTCGCCGCCGCCCATGGGATGGTCGACGGGATTCATCGCGACGCCGCGAACGTTCGAGCGCTTGCCCTTCCAGCGACTGCGGCCAGCCTTGCCAATGGTCTGGTTCTCCTGGTCGCTGTTGCCGACGCTTCCAATGGTGGCCATGCAGTCGACCAGGATCAGGCGATGTTCTCCGCTCGGCATTCGAAGCGTGGCGTAGCGACCCTGCCGGGCCATCAGCTGCGCACCCAGACCCGCGGAACGGACGAGCTGACCGCCCTTACCGGGCTTCATCTCGATGTTGTGCACGACGGTTCCGAGCGGGATGTTCGAAAGCGGTAGCGCATTGCCAGGCCGGATATCGGCATTGGGTCCCGACTCGAGCAGGTCGCCAACGACAACGCCCGCGGGCGCCACGATGTAGCGTTTCTCGCCGTCCAGATAGTGGAGCAGCGCAATGTTGGCGGTCCGATTCGGATCGTACTCGATGGCCGCAACCTTGGCCGGCACGCCGGTCTTTTCCCGGCGAAAGTCGATCTTGCGGTAGCGCCGCTTGTGGCCGCCACCCCGGTGCCAAGAGGTGATGCGGCCCCTCGCGTTCCGCCCGCCCGTCTTGTTCACGCGACCCTCGACCAAGGAGCGCTCCGGCCTGCTCCGGGTCAGCTCCCCGAAGTCAGATACGCTCATCCCCCGCCGACCGGGCGATGTGGGCTTGTAGCTCTTCACCGGCATGGCTTTCTCACACTCCCTCGAAGAACTCGATCGACTGGCCTGCGGCCAGCTTCACGATGGCTTTCTTCCACTCGGGCTTGCGCCCCTTCGTCTTGCCCACGCGGCGCGTCTTGCGCGGCATCCGCATGGTGTGGACGTCGAGCACCGAGACATCGAACAACTGCTCGACGGCCCGCTGGATTTCGTGCTTGTTCGCCCGCGGATCTACGGCGAAGGTCACGACGTTGTTCTCTTCACGATCGATGCTGCTCTTCTCGGTCACGACCGGACGTTGAATCACCTGGTGGACCTTCACGCCTGACCCCCCGTCGGAGCGTCACCGAGACGACGCTCGAGGGCCTCGAGCGCTGCCTTGGTGACCAGCAGTTTCTTGTGCCGCAGGACGTCGTAGACATTGAGACCGGCCACTCGAATGACGCTCACGTACGGAAGGTTTCGCGCCGAACGCTCGATGAAGTCGTTCGCCTCGTCGATCACGATCAGCGCACCCTTTCCAGCAAGGCCGAGCTTGTCGAGCAGATGGACCACGCGCGACGTCTTGTATTCATCCAGATCGAACGCCTCGAGAACAATCAGGTCATCGTCGCGCAGCTTCATGGAGACGGCGCTGCGCAGAGCGGCGCGCCGCACCTTTTTCGGCAACGCGTGCTCGTAGGAGCGCGGCACCGGTCCGAAGACGACGCCGCCGCCCGCCCACTGGGGCGCACGGATGGTACCTTGCCGCGCACGACCGGTACCTTTCTGACGCCACGGCTTGGCCCCGCCACCCGAGACCGCCGCGCGATTCTTGGTGGAGTGGGTGCCGCGCCGGCGACGAGACAGCTGTCGCCGCACTTCCGCGTGGAAGAGATGCGGCTTAACCGCGGCCTCGAACACCGTGGAACTCACATCCACGCTGCCGGCCTTCTTGTTCTCGCTGGTTACGACTTCGAGGCTCGCCATATCGTCCTACAGCTTGATCTCCACGTCCACGCCCGCGGCCAACTCGAGCTTCATGAGCGCGTCGACCGTCTGGGGGGTGGGATCGAGGATGTCGATGAGTCGCTTGTGCGTCCGAATCTCGAACTGCTCCCGCGACTTCTTGTCGATGTGGGGTCCGCGGAGCACAGTGTACTTGTTGATGGTAGTCGGAAGCGGGATCGGTCCCGCCACCCGTGCGCCGGTGCGCATAGCCGTGTCAACGATTTCGCTCACACTCTGGTCGAGTAGCTTGAAATCGTAAGCCTTCATCCGGATCCGAATTCTCTGAGAGTTTAGGTCTGCCATAAGTCTGTGAGCGGGGACGTTCTTGAGTATTCAACTCGGTCCCGGTTCCACCGGATTCCGAGCTTCAGCGAGTTGAACAGTCAAGAACGTCCGCGCCGAATCTCCTTTATTCGATGATCTCGGAGACGACGCCCGCGCCCACGGTGCGGCCCCCTTCACGGATCGCGAAGCGGAGCTCCTTGTCCATCGCGATCGGCGTGATCAGCTCCACCGTCATCTCCACGTTGTCGCCCGGCATCACCATCTCCGTCCCATCCGGAAGGTTCGCGACACCCGTCACGTCCGTCGTCCGGAAATAGAACTGCGGCCGATAGCCGTTGAAGAACGGCGTGTGACGACCGCCCTCCTCCTTCGTCAGGATGTACGCCTGGGCCTTGAACTTCGTGTGCGGTGTGATCGACCCGGGCTTCGCCAGAACCTGACCCCGCTCCACCTCGTCCTTGGCCGTGCCCCGCAAGAGCGCGCCCACGTTGTCGCCCGCCTGACCCTCGTCCAGGATCTTGCGGAACATCTCGACCCCCGTGACCACCGACTTCTGCGTGTCCCGGATCCCGATGATCTCGACCTCGTCACCCGTGTGCACGATCCCCTGCTCAATCCGGCCCGTCACCACCGTGCCCCGGCCCGTGATCGAAAACACGTCCTCGATCGGCAACAGGAAAGCCTTGTCCAGCGCCCGCTCCGGCAACGGAATCGTGCTGTCGAGCGCGTCCAGCAGCTCATCGATGCACTTGTTCGCAGCGTCGTCGCTGGGATCCTCGCCCGCCTTCAGTGCCGAACCCATGATGATCGGAATGTTGTCTCCGTCAAACTTGTAGTTCGAGAGCAGCTCCCGAACCTCCAACTCCACCAGCTCCAGCAACTCCTCGTCGTCCACCTGGTCCACCTTGTTCATGAACACCACCATGTGCGGAACGTTCACCTGACGCGCCAGCAGCACATGCTCGCGCGTCTGCGGCATCGGACCATCGGCCGCGCTCACCACCAGAATCGCACCGTCCATCTGCGCGGCACCCGTGATCATGTTCTTCACGTAGTCGGCGTGGCCGGGACAGTCGACATGGGCGTAGTGACGGGCATCGGAATAGTACTCCACGTGGGCCGTCGCAATCGTGATGCCGCGCTCGCGCTCCTCGGGCGCCTTGTCGATGTTCTCGAACGACACGAAATCCGCCATCCCCTTGGTCGCCTGGCGTGCCGTGATCGCCGCGGTCAGCGTCGTCTTGCCGTGGTCCACGTGACCAATCGTCCCAACGTTCACGTGCGGCTTCGTTCGCTCGAACTTTTCCTTGGCCATGCCTTCTGATCCTTTCGTGCCATCCGCGGATTTCCGCAGTCGAAGTTCGTCAGCTGTGGACGATTCCCTGGGCGACGCTCGCCGGAACTTCTGCGTAGTGGGAGAACTCCATCGTATAGGTGGCCCTGCCCTGGGTGAGCGACCGCAGGTTGTTGACGTATCCAAACATGGTCGCGAGCGGCACCTCGGCCCCGATCACCTGCACCCTGCCATGCGCCTCGATTCCGGTGATGGAGCCTCGGCGGCTGCTCAGGTCGCCCTGCACCGATCCGACAAACTCCTCGGGGGTGACGGCCTCGACCGACATGATCGGCTCGAGGAGCACCGGCTTCGCCTTCTTGAGGGCATCCTTCATGGCCATGGAGGCCGCAATCTTGAAGGAGCGCTCAGAGGAATCGACGTCGTGGGACTGACCGTCCAGAAGCTTCACCCCTAGGTCGACCATCGGGTAGCCCGCCAACGGACCGCTCCGGGATGCCTCCTCGCAACCGTTCTTGACCGCGGCAACGTATTCGGAGGGAACGTTGCCGCGCTTCACTACGGACTCGAAGATGAATCCAATGCCGGCCTCACCGGGAGAGACCTCGATTACAACCACGGCAAAGTCGCCCGAACCGCCCGTCTGCTTGATGTAACGCCCTTCGACCTGGACGGTCTCGGTGATGCTCTCGCGGTAGGACACCTGGGGCATGCCCACGTTCGCCTGGACGTTGAACTCCCGGAACAAGCGGTCGGTGATGATTTCGAGGTGCAGCTCACCCATCCCCGAGATGATCGTTTGTCCCGTCTCCTCATCGGTAGACACCTGGAAGGACGGATCTTCCTGGGTGAGGCGCTCCAGGGCGGACGAAAGCCGGTCGAGATCGACCTTGGTCTTGGGCTCGATGGCAATGGAGATGACGGGGTCGGGGAAGTGGAGGGATTCGAGGACGATCGGATGCTTCGGGTCACACAGCGTCTCCCCGGTGGCGATGCTCTTGAGGCCGACGACGGCGGCAATGTCACCGGTTCGGACCTCAGCGATTTCCTGACGCTTGTTGGCGTGCATCTGCAGCAGCCGGCCCAGCCGTTGCTTACGCCCCCGATTCGAATTCAACACCTGCTCGCCGGACTTGGCGACACCCGAATAGACGCGGATGTAGGTGAGGTGACCCACGTGGGGATCGCTCATCAGCTTGAACGCCAACGCCGAAAAGGGCTCGCTGTCGTCCGCCTTGCGCGTGACCTTCTCGTCACTGCCCTCCTGGATGCCCTCGATCACGGGAATGTCCAGAGGGGAAGGCAGGTAGTCGATGACCGCATCGAGCAGCGGCTGCACACCTTTGTTCTTGAACGCCGAGCCGCACAGCACGGGAACCAGTTCGCGCTTGAGGACTCCTTCACGGATCGCCTTGCGAAGTTGCTCGGCCGACACCGGCTGGTCATCCAGGAAGCGATGGGCCATGTCTTCGTCGAAGTCGGCGGCCGCTTCGACCAAGCGCTCGCGGGCGCGGGCCACGCTCTCGACCAGATCCTCGGGGACCGGCTCGGTACGGAACTCGGCACCGAGGCTGTCCTCGTCCCAGTAGATTGCGGCTTCATTCAGCAGATCGACGACGCCGAGAAAGCTGTCCTCTGTGCCGATCGGGAGCTGGAGCGGCACGGCATTGGCACCCAGGCGGTCGCGCATCATCTCGATCACGCGATCGAAATCCGCCCCCACCCGGTCCATCTTGTTGACGAAAGCAATGCGCGGAACCCAGTACTTGTCGGCCTGATGCCAAACGGTCTCGGACTGGGGCTCGACCCCGGCGACACCGCAGAAAATCCCAATCGCCCCGTCCAGCACGCGCAACGACCGCTCCACCTCGATCGTGAAATCCACGTGGCCGGGGGTGTCGATGATGTTGATGCGGTGATCATTCCAGGAACAGGTAGTGGCAGCGGAGGTGATAGTGATTCCGCGCTCCTGCTCCTGCTGCATCCAGTCCATCGTTGCAGCGCCGTCGTGAACCTCGCCCATCTTGTGGTTCACGCCCGTGTAGAACAGAACGCGCTCGGTCGTCGTCGTCTTACCGGCATCGATGTGAGCCATGATGCCGATATTGCGCGTTCTCTCGAGAGGTGTTTGACGGGACATCGCTTCAACTCGTTCTCGGGACTCGGCCCACTCCTACCAGCGATAGTGGGAGAAGGCCTTGTTGGCCTCCGCCATTCGGTGGGTGTCTTCACGCTTCTTCACGCTCTCGCCGCGTTCGTTGGCGGCGTCGATGATCTCGTCCGCGAGCTTCTCTCGGGTGCTCTTTCCGGCCCGCGCCTTCGCATAGATGGCGAGCCAGCGCATGGCCAGCGACGTTGCACGCTCGGGACGCACCTCGATCGGCACCTGGTACGTAGCTCCACCGACACGACGGGACTTCACCTCGACACGCGGCCGGATGTTCTCCAGCGCACGACGAAACATGGCGATCGGGTCGTTCTTCGTCTTGTTCTCGATCACCTCGAAGGCGCCATAGACGATCTTCTCGGCCGTGCTCTTCTTGCCGTCCCGCATGATGATGTTGGTGAACCGCCCGACCATCCGGTCCTTGTACTTGGGATCCGGCTGGATCGGTCGCTTCGGTACTTCGCGTCGTCGCGGCACGTCGTCGCTCCACGGGCGGAGGCCGGCGGCCTCCCAGGCAAAAAAGCGGCGGCCGGGCTGCGTCGTTTGACGCGGCCCGGCCGCTCGCAAAAAACTACTTCGGTCGCTTCGTTCCGTACTTCGAACGGCCCCGCGTACGATCCGCAACGCCCATTGTATCGAGCGTGCCACGCACGATGTGGTACCGAACACCCGGAAGATCCTTCACACGCCCACCGCGCACGAGCACGACCGAGTGCTCCTGGAGGTTGTGGCCCACGCCGGGGATGTAGGCGTTGATCTCGCGGCCGTTGGTGAGCCGCACACGCGCCACCTTGCGAAGCGCAGAGTTCGGCTTCTTGGGCGTCTGCGTGAACACGCGCAGACAGACGCCGCGCCTCTGCGGAGCATTCTGGAGGTCCGGCGACTTGGAGCGCGACTTCTGCGGCGATCGCCGGCGCCGAACGAGCTGTTGGATCGTGGGCATCTCTTCTCCGCTGGCCAGAATTAGAGACACACCCCCCCTGGTGCCCCACTTGCGGCATCGAAGAGACCGGAGGAACGTGTGCCTCGAGGATCCCTCTCCGACTTCCGGAAGCGGACCGCAGGAAGGCGGTCAAAGTCCTGAAAACCGCCGCATTCTAGCGAGGTTCCGACCCCTGTCAACGCGGTGGAGAGGGGCTCGAAAACGACCTGAAACCGGGTCGCAAGGCGGCTCCCGAGGGCCCGCCGCCCCCCTGGGGATTGGCCGAGGCGCCCCGAGCGGTCCTCCGCCCGCGGCCGCCGAAGTCAGCTCTCGGTCGACGTTGCCGGTGCCGCCATCAGGCCCTCTGAGGTCGTGGCCGGGACCTCGCCCGTCCCGGGCAGGCCCAGCTCGCTGGAGGTCTCCTCGACGGGTCCCTCCAGCAGGTCCGCGGGCGCGTCCACCTGGATCCCGATGTGGTGATAGCGGTCCATGCCGGTACCGGCCGGGATCAGGCGGCCCATGATGACGTTCTCCTTCAGACCCCGCAGGCGGTCGACCTTGCCCCACATGGAGGCTTCGGTGAGCACCTTGGTGGTTTCCTGGAAGGAGGCCGCCGAGATGAAGGATTCGGTCGAGAGCGACGCCTTGGTGATGCCCAGGAGCAACGGCTCGGCCAACGCCGGCTCCTTGCCCTCGGCGAGCATCCGCTGGTTGGTGTTCTCGAAGATCATCTTTTCCACGTTCTCGCCCAACAGGAAGTCCGTGTCGCCGACCTCCTTGACGCGCACCCGCCGTAGCATCTGCCGCACGATCACCTCGATGTGCTTGTCGTTGATGCGCACGCCCTGGAGGCGGTAGACCTCCTGAACCTCGTCGACCAGATACTTGGCGAGATCCTTTTCACCCTGGATCTTGAGGATGTCGTGCGGGTTCGGCGAGCCGTCCATCAGTGGTTCGCCGGCACGGACCCGATCGCCTTCGTGGACACTGATGTGCTTACCCTTGGGGATCAGATACTCCTTGGGCTCGATGTCCTCGACATCTGGCGTGACGATGATTTTGCGCTTGCCCCGCGAGTCGTCCCCGAATTTCACCGTCCCGTCGATCTCCGTCACGGTGGCGGCGTCCTTGGGTTTCCGGGCTTCGAAGAGCTCGGCCACCCGCGGCAGACCGCCCGTGATGTCCTTGGTCTTGGTGGTTTCACGCGGCATCTTCGCCAGCACGTCGCCGCCGGCGACCTCGGCGCCCTCGATCACGGCCAGGTTGGCGCCCACCGGCAGCAGTGCTCGGTAAACCGTCGTGCCCTCGGCGTCCTTGACCGAGATACGCGGACGCAGCTCCGGGTCCTTCGACTCGATCACCACCTTCGATGAGAGACCCGTGAATTCGTCCACCTGCTCTTGTATCGTCGCGCCTTCGACGATGTCGCCGAACTTCACGGTACCCGACTTTTCGGACAGGATCGGATTGACGAATGGATCCCACTCGATCAGCAGGGTGCCGCGCTTGACGTGTTGCCCATCCTCGACCTCGACGTGGGCGCCGTACACCACCGGATAGCACTCGCGCTCGCGACCGCTGGCGTCGAAGATGCCGATCTCGGCATTCCGGTTCATGGCGACCTGGCGTCCCCCGCGATCCCTCACGACCCGCAGGTTCGTGAACCGGACCTCGCCGTCCGACGCGGCCTCCTGGTGTGACTCCTCCGCACGCCGCGTCGCCGTACCCCCGATGTGGAAGGTCCGCATGGTGAGCTGCGTACCGGGTTCGCCGATCGACTGGGCCGCGATCACACCGACCGCTTCGCCCAAATTGACGAGTTCACCGCGGGACAGGTCTCGGCCGTAGCAGTACGCGCATACGCCGTATGAGGTCTCGCAGGTCAGCACCGAGCGGATCATCACCTTTTCGATGCCGGCGTCCTCGATCACCCGAACCCGATCCTCGTCGATCTCGACTCCGCTGGGTACCAGGACCTTGTCGGTCAGGGGGTCCCTGATGTCATGGAGAGCCACCCGCCCGAGGATACGCTCGCCGATGGGTTCGATGATCTCGCCGCCCTCAATGAGGCGGCCGATCTCGATACCGTCCACCGTACCGCAGTCCTGCGCCCGTACGATCATGTCCTGGGACACGTCGACCAGCCGCCGCGTCAGGTAGCCGGAGTTCGCCGTCTTGAGGGCGGTGTCCGCCAGACCCTTCCGCGCACCGTGGGTGGAGATGAAGTACTGGAGCACCGAGAGCCCCTCTCGGAAATTCGAGGTGATCGGCGTCTCGATGATCTCACCCGACGGCTTGGCCATCAGACCGCGCATGCCGGCCAGCTGGCGCATCTGTTGAGCCGAACCTCGCGCTCCCGAGTCCGCCATCATGTAGATGGGGTTGAAACTCGGGACCTGGGTCTCCTCGCCCTTCTCGTTGATGATCACGTCCGTCCCCAGACGCTCGAGCATCTGGTTAGCGATCTTCTCGGTGCAACTCGCCCAGATGTCGATCACCTTGTTGTAACGCTCACCGTTGGTGATCAGGCCTTCCTGATACTGCTGCTCGATCTCCTGTACGTCATCTCTGGCGCCAGCGATGAACCGATCCTTATCCGGCGGGATCTGCATGTCGTTCACGCAGATGGAAATACCGGCCTTGGTTGCGTACTGGTACCCGATGGTTCGCAGCCGGTCGGCCAGGATGACCGTCGCCTTGGTGCCAAGACGCCGATAGGCCTGGTCCATCAGTTCGCCGAGCGCCTTCTTGTCCATCACCTGGTTGATGATTTCGAAGGGGATTTCGGGCGGAACGATCTCGCGAAGCACGACGCGCCCGACGGCCGTCTGGACCCGCTCGCCTTCGATGCGAACTTCGATCCGAGCGTGGAGAGCGACCTCGCCCGCTTCGTATGCAATCCGAACCTCCTCCGGGCTCGAGAACTTCATGTCGCTGCCGCGGGCGTCGGGCTGCTCCCGCGTCATGTAATAACAGCCGAGCACGATGTCCTGGGTCGGCCCGATGACCGGGCGGCCCGTCGCCGGGCTCAGGATGTTGTTGGTCGACATCATGAGCACGCGGGCTTCGATCTGGGCCTCCACCGACAGCGGTACGTGGACGGCCATCTGATCGCCATCGAAGTCGGCGTTGAAGGCGGCGCACACCAGCGGATGCAGCTGGATCGCCTTGCCGTCGATCAACAACGGCTCGAAGGCCTGAATGCCCAGCCGGTGGAGCGTCGGTGCGCGGTTCAGCAGCACCGGGTGCTCCTTGACCACTTCGGCCAGGATGTCCCAGACCTCGGGGTGCTCCTTCTCCACCATCTTCTTGGCGGCCTTGATGGTGGTGACATATCCCCGCTCTTCGAGCTTCGAGTAGATGAACGGCTTGAAGAGCTCAACCGCCATCCGGCTCGGGAGACCACATTGGTGAAGTCGCAGCTCGGGGCCGACCACGATGACCGAACGGCCCGAGTAGTCGACGCGTTTGCCCAGCAGGTTCTGGCGGAACCGACCAGTCTTGCCCTTCAGCATGTCGGACAGGCTCTTGAGAGGGCGCTTCGACGGGCCCGTGATGACCCGGCCACGGCGGCCGTTGTCGAAGAGCGCGTCCACGGCCTCCTGGAGCATGCGCTTCTCGTTGCGAATGATCACGTCGGGCGCGTTGAGTTCCTGCAAGCGCTTCAAACGGTTGTTTCGGTTGATCACACGCCGGTAGAGGTCGTTGAGATCACTCGTAGCGAAGCGGCCGCCATCGAGCGGTACCAGCGGCCGCAGATCGGGCGGAATCACGGGAATGATCTCGAGGATCATGTGCTCGGGATGGTTCCCGGACTCGCGGAAGGCGTCGAGCACCTTGAGACGCTTCGAGACCTTCTTGCGCTTGGCCTCGCTGGTGGCCTCTCGCATCTCCTGGCGCAGGACCTTGCACTCCTCGTCCACGTTGAGATTGGCGAGCATCTCGCGGATCGCGAAGGCGCCGATACCCACCCGGAACGTATCGCGCCCGTGCTCTTCCCGGGCCTCCAAGAGCTGGTCGTCGCTCAGGAGATCACCCAACTGAAGCTCGGTGTCGCCCGGGTCGGTGACGATGTGGGCCTCGAAGTACAGGACTTTCTCGAGATCCCGAAGGGAGATCTCGAGAATGTTTCCGATACGAGACGGAAGCGACTTGAGGAACCAGATGTGGGCGACGGGCGTGGCCAACGTGATGTGGCCCATTCGCTCGCGGCGCACCTTGCTCTGGATGACTTCGACACCGCATTTCTCACAGACGACGCCGCGGTGCTTCATGCGCTTGTATTTGCCGCAATTGCACTCGTAGTCCTTGACCGGACCAAAAATCTTCGCGCAAAAGAGGCCGTCGCGTTCCGGTTTGAACGTCCGATAGTTGATGGTCTCCGGCTTCTTGACTTCGCCGAAGGACCACTCTCGGATCTTCTCCGGAGAGGCAATGGAGATTCGCAGCGCGTTGAACGCAAGCGGATCCTTGGGCTTGTCGAAAAGATTGTAGAGATCGCGCAAAGCGTCCTACCCCCTATCGATTGATGTCGTTGTGAACGGATGCTCGAGGCGTCTGAAAAAACCAAGAAGTCTTGGAAACGCGCTCAGCCATCAGTTCTTGTCCTCTATGAGCTCGACGTCGAGGCCCAGGGCCTGGAGCTCCTTCACCAGCACGTTGAAGCTTTCGGGCAGCCCCGGCTCCAGGGTGCATTCGCCTCTCACGATCGACTCGTAGATGCGGGTGCGTCCCTGAACGTCGTCCGACTTTACCGTCAGAAACTCCTGCAGGGCGAAGGCGGCTCCATAGGCTTCGAGCGCCCAGACTTCCATTTCGCCGAGCCGCTGTCCCCCGAACTGGGCCTTGCCACCCAGCGGCTGCTGGGTAACCAGGCTGTACGGCCCGATGCTCCGCGCGTGGATCTTGTCGTCGGCCAGGTGATGCAGCTTCATCATGTACATCACGCCAACCGTGACCTCTCCATCGAACGGCTCGCCGGAGCGACCATCGAAGAGGATCGTCTGACCTGACTGCGGCAGGCCTGCACGTTCGAGTTCGACCCGGATCTCGTCCTCTTTGGCGCCGTCGAAGACGGCGGTCGCCATGTGGATACCATTCCGGGCGCGATTTGCGAGGCTCATGATCGCTTCGGGGCTGGCCTCATCGATCGCACTGGAAATGCGCTCGTCCGAATAGATCTCGCGCAACTTCGCGCGCAGGGTCTCCAAGTCGGCCCCGCCGCCGTTCATGATGGCATCAATCCGTTGCCCGAGTCCAAGAGCGGCCCATCCAAGGTGGGTCTCGAGGATCTGGCCCACGTTCATTCGTGAAGGGACGCCCAGCGGATTCAGCACGATGTCTACCGGCGTACCGTCTGCCATGTAGGGCATGTCCTCTTCCGGCAGGATCCGGGAGATGACACCCTTGTTGCCGTGCCGCCCGGCCATCTTGTCGCCGACCGAGAGCTTGCGCTTGATGGCCAGATAGACCTTCACCATCTTGAAGACACCCGGAGGAAGCTCGTCACCTTTGCGCAGGCGTGCGATCTTCTCGGCAAAGACGGCCTTGATGATATTGGCCTGGTCCTCGACCGACTCGAGCGCCCGGTCGATCTTCTCCTGCATCTTCGCATCGGTCACCTGGATGTCACGCCAGCGGCGCTGGGGGATCTCGCCGAGGATCTCGGCCGTAATGGTGTCTCCCGCTTGCAGCCACTCGATCTTCTTGCGGTCATCCGACACGCGGTTGGCCGCGATCTTGCCCGCGATTTCTTCACGCAGCTTGCCCAGGGCCGTGTCCCGGATGATCCGGATCTCATCCTCCTGGTCCTTACGCAGCCGCGCGATATCGGACTCTTCGATCGCCTGGGCCCGCTCGTCTTTCACCACGCCACGGCGCGAGAAGACCTGGGCTCCGACCACCGTACCGGTCACACCGGGCGGAACCCGCAAGGAGGTGTCGCGCACATCACCCGCCTTCTCACCGAAGATGGCGCGTAGCAAGCGCTCCTCCGGTGAGAGCTGCGTCTCGCCCTTTGGCGTGATCTTGCCAACGAGGACGTCATCAGGGCCGACTTCGGCGCCGATTCGGACGATTCCCGACTCGTCGAGGTCTCGAAGGGCGTCCTCACCGACGTTGGGAATGTCGCGTGTGATCTCTTCCTTTCCGAGCTTCGTGTCGCGGGCCACGCACTCGAATTCATCGATGTGGATCGAGGTGTAGGCGTCGTCCTTGATCACGCGCTCGGAGATGAGGATCGAGTCCTCGAAGTTGTAACCAGCCCAGGGCATGAACGCGACCACCACGTTCACTCCCAGCGCCAGCTCGCCCGCCTCGGTAGCGGGTCCGTCAGCGATCACCTGCCCCTTCTTGATCCGGTCACCCTTCTTGACGATCGGCTTCTGGTTGATGCAGGTATTCTGGTTGGAACGCTGATACTTGATCAGGTTGATGATGTCGACGTTCGAGCCAGTGCCATCGTCCTCATCGGGCCGAACTACGATGCGGCTGGCGTCTACTGACTCCACCGAACCGTCGCGCTTGGCCACCACCGTCACACCGGAGTCGCGCGCCACCACGGCTTCGAGACCGGTACCGATCAGCGGGGCCCGGGTCCGCAACAAAGGTACGGCCTGGCGCTGCATGTTCGAACCCATCAGGGCGCGGTTTGCATCGTCGTTCTCGAGGAACGGAATCAACGAGGCCGCCACCGAAACCAGCTGGTTCGGCGACACGTCCATCATGTCCACCTCGCCGGGAGGCACCATGACGAACTCACCAGCCTGCCGGGACTCAACGAGGTCCTTGAGGTAGCGACCATGTTCGTCGATGGGCGCGTTCGCCTGGGCGATCGATATCCCCTCCTCGTCCAGTGCCGACATGTACTTCACGTCTCTCGACACCACGCCGTCCTTGACGACGCGATATGGCGTCTCGATGAAGCCCAACTCGTTCACACGAGCGAAGGTCGAGAGGGACGCGATCAGACCGATGTTCGGCCCCTCTGGGGTCTCGATCGGACAGATGCGCCCGTAGTGAGTGGGATGGACGTCCCGTACCTCGAAGCCCGCGCGCTCACGGGTGAGGCCGCCGGGTCCGAGCGCCGAGAGGCGACGCTTGTGGGTCACCGCCGATAGCGGATTGGTCTGGTCCATGAACTGCGAGAGCTGGCTCGAACCGAAGAACTCCTTGATGACCGCCGAGACCGGCTTGGAGTTGATCAGGTCGTGGGGCATCAGCGTCTCGATCTCCTGGAGTGACATCCGCTCCTTGATCGCACGCTCCATGCGGACGAGACCGATCCGGTACTGATTCTCGAGCAGCTCGCCGACGACGCGGACGCGGCGGTTTCCCAAGTGGTCGATGTCATCGATCCGCTTGGTGGTGTCGTTGCCGTTCTTCAGGTCCACCAGGTACTTGAAGGCACTCAAGATGTCGTCGGGCCGCAGAGTCGGCAGATCACCCAGCGGGATCTGGCGGCTGGGGCCACTGGGACCGTTCGGCTCGAAGACCACCAACTCTTCCGGATCGAAACCGAGCTTGTGGTTCACCTTGAGGCGGCCGACCTTCGAAAGATCGTAACGATCCGGATTGAAGAAGAGGTTCCGGAACAGGTTCGTCGCCGTCTCCACGGTGGGCGGATCACCCGGACGCAGGCGACGATAGATCTCGATGATCGCCTCTTCCTGGGTCAGGGTCTTGTCCGCCAACAGCGTATCGCGCAACGCGGTACCGCAGGTGAGCGGATCGAGGTAGAGCAGCGAGAATGTGTCGATGCCGCGGTCCTTGAACTCGTCGAGGTGGGCCTGGGTCAGCTCCTCGTTGCACTCGATGATCACCTCGCCTGTGTTCTCATCGACGACGTCCACGGGCGCGACACGTTTCACGGCGTCTGTGCGGATCAGCTCGTCGAGGGTGACCTGGATCTCGGTAATGCCGGCTTCGACGATCTTCCGGACGCTGGCTGCCGTAAACTTCCGGTCCTTTCGGACCAGGACCTTTCCCTTCGCGTCCTTGACCTCCTTGGTACAGCGCTGACCGATGAGAACCTCGGCAACGACCGATTTGATGATCTTCTTCCCGTCTATTCGGACGCTCTCCGACTTGTAGAAGTAGGCGAGCATCTCCTCGGGCGTGTATCCGAGCGCCTTCAGCAACACGGTGCCGAAGATCTTTCGGCGGCGGTCGATTCGAGCGTAGATGAGGTCCTTGTGGTCGAACTCCAAGTCCAACCACGAGCCACGGTAAGGGATGATCCGGCACGAATAGATCTTCTTGCCGGCCGCGCTCACCGTGGTCGAAATCGAGGTGTCGTAGAAGATTCCGGGAGAGCGATGGAGCTGCGAGACGATGACGCGCTCGGTTCCGTTGATGATGAAGGTGCCGTTCTCGGTCATGATCGGGACTTCCCCGAAATAGACCTCCTGCTCCTTCACGTCTCGGATCGCCTGGGAACCCTCGGTGTCGTCCCAGGCCACCAGACGAATGGTCACCTTGAAAGGCGCCGCGTACGTCATGCCCCGCTGGAGGCACTCCTGCACGTCGTACTTGGGCTCTTCGAGCGTGTATCCAACGAACTCCAGCGACGCGGAATCGTTGAAGTCCTTGATCGGAAACACGGAGTTGAAAACAGCCTGCAGGCCGACGTTCTCACGCTTCTCCTGCTCCACGTTGAGCTGAAGGAAGCGGTCGAACGTTTGCCTCTGGATCTCGATCAGATCCGGGATCTCGAGGATCGAGGGGATCTTCGAGAAATCCTTGCGGACACGGAGCACATTTTTCGTAAGGGCGATCGTATTCACGAGCTCGTCTGAACCTCCCTGTGACGGGTCTTGCGGGGCGGCAAAAACAACAGGCTGGAGCGCAGCCGGACATTCCGGCGCGCTGTGTCGATCCAGCGCCGACTACTTGATGTCGACCTGACCGCCAGCTTCTTCGATCTTCGCCTTGATCTTCTCAGCCTCGTCCTTGGTAATCGCTTCCTTGATCGCCTTGGGAGCACTTTCCACCAGATCCTTGGCCTCCTTGAGACCGAGGCTCGTGATGGCACGCACTTCCTTGATGACCTGGATCTTCTTGTCGCCATGCGAGAGCAGGATGATGTCGAACTCGACCTTTTCTTCGGCGGCTCCCTCGGTGCCCGCGCCAGCTGCGGCGACGACCGCAACCGGTGCGGCCGCCGATACGCCCCACTTCTCCTCGAGAAGCTTGGCGAGATCTGCCGCTTCCATGATCGTGAGGCTGGACAGGGAGTCCACGATTTCGTTGAGATCAGCCATATTGGTTCAACCCTTCATCTTGCAGCCCGATTCTCCCGGGCGGTTCGGGCAGAGAAGCGACTCTGCCAGTCTTATCCTTCTTGACTGCCGTGCGCGTTCATCACACGGGCAAGCTGCGCACCGGGCTCCGACACGAGCCGTACGAGCTTGGTCGCCGGCGCCAGAACGAGGCCCACCATCATGGCCCGCAGCCCGTCGAGCGACGGAAGTGTGGCCAGCGTTCCGATTTCCTCGGGCTCGACGGCGCGGCCATCGAGCACCCCGGCCTTCAACTCGAAGACTTCGTGTTCCTTGGCGAATTCCACCAGGATCTTCGCCAGCCCCACCGGGTCCCCATAAGAGAGGGCGATGGAGGTCGGTCCCTGGAACTTCTCGGCGAGGTCGGCGACATCGGTATCGGCCGCGGCGCGACGCAGAACCGAGTTCTTGATCACCTGGTATTCGTAGTCGCCCGCACCTTCGGTACGGATCCTGCTCCTGAGCCGGTTCACCGATTCGACGTCGATGCCGCAGTAATCCACCACGTAGACGCAGGTCGCCTTGCCGAACTTCTCCTTGAGTTCAGCGACCTGCTCCCGCTTCTGGATTCGCGTCAACACTTTCGGTCCCCTCGTCCGCTACGACTGCGGCGCCGCGCTCGCTGGATCGATCCAGATCCCTGGACCCATGGTGGTCGAGACGGAAATCTTCTTCATATAAACACCCTTGGTGGTGGCCGGCTTCGCCTTGACCACGACGTCGATCAGGGTCGCCGCGTTCGCCACCAACTTCTCGGCATCGAAAGACTTCCTGCCGATGGCGACGTGCACGATCCCGGCCTTGTCGACCCGGTACTCGACCTTGCCCGCCTTCTGTTCCCTCACGGCATTTCCCACGTCCATGGTCACCGTACCCAGCTTCGGATTGGGCATGATGCCGCGCGGGCCGAGTACTTTGCCCAGGCGGCCGACCACGCTCATCATATCGGGCGTCGCGATCACGCGATCGAATTCGAGCCAGCCCTCGTCCTGGATCTTCTTGGCCAACTCCTCGCCGCCGACATAGTCGGCGCCCGCGGCCTTGGCCTCCTTCTCCTTCTCACCCTTGGCGAACACGAGAATGCGCGTGTCCTTGCCGATGCCATGGGGAAGTACGATGGCGCCGCGAACCATCTGGTCCGCGTGCTTCGGGTCGACACCCAGGTTGATGGCCAGTTCAACGCTCTCATCGAACTTGGGGCCCTCGCACTCCTTGAGGATCCCGATCGCCTCGCTCAGCGGGTAAGTCTTGTCCCGGTCGATGCGCTCGGCAGCAGCGCGATAGCGCTTGGATTGACTCGCCATGGTCTAACCTTCCACCTCGATGCCCATCGAGCGTGCAGTCCCTTCGATGATGCGCATGGCCATCTCTACGCTGTGGGCGTTCAGGTCGGGCGCCTTCATCTCGGCGATCTCCTTCACCTGGCTTTTCGTGACGGTTCCGACCTTCTCCCGGTTCGGTTCGCCCGAACCCTTGGCGATCTTGGCGGCCCGCTTGAGCAGCACCGCCGCCGGCGGCGTCTTCAACTCGAAGGTGAAGCTGCGGTCGGCGTAGATCGAAATGACGGCCGGTATGATCAGCCCCTGCTTGTCCTGCGTGCGAGCGTTGAAGGCCTTGCAGAACTCCATGATGTTCACACCGTGCTGGCCCAGTGCCGGACCGACCGGGGGCGAGGGATTCGCCTGCCCGGCGGGGCACTGTAGCTTCACGATGGCAACGACCTTCTTGGCCAATTCCGATTCCTCACGCCTTCTCTACGTTGGTGTAATCCAGCACTACGGGAGTTGCGCGCCCGAAGACGTGCACCATCACCCGCAGCTTTTCCTTGTCTTCCATCACTTCATCGATGAAGCCGGAGAAATTCGCAAACGGACCCGACGTCACGCGTACGTTCTCGCCTTCTTCAAAGGCGATCTTGGGCTTCGGCTTTGCCGCACCCTCCTGGATCTGTTGAGTCATCCGCGCGACCTCTTCTTCAGAGATCGCCGGCGGCTTCTTGTCTCCTCCGACAAAGCCCGTGATCTTGGGAGTCCCGCGCACGATGTGCCAGGTCTCGTCATCGAGATCCATCCGAACCAGGATGTAACCCGGAAAGAACTTACGCTTTGAGGTCTTGCGCTGACCCTTCACTATCTCGACGACGGTCTCCTTCGGAATCAGGACCTCGTCGAACATGTCTTCCTTACCCGCTGCCTTGGCGCGATCAAGGAGCGCCCGCATGGCCTTCTCCTCGTGCCCGGAGTAGGTATGGATGATGTACCACTGCTTCGACATCGCGTTCTCCAGAGGTCTCGCCTCCTCGCTCACGCTTCCCTCGTCACGGCAGGATCCACTGGACCACTTGCCCCAGAACCAGATCGACCATGCTCAACGCAGTCGTGATGATCGTCACGATCACCAACACCCCGACCGTTCCTGCCACGGCTTCTTTCTGCGTCGGCCAGGTAACCTTCTTGAACTCCGAGCGCACTTCGATCAGGAACTGCCTCGAATCGCTGACCCAGACAATCGGGTTCCACTGCATGATGCTTCCTATTCACTCGCTCGGAATGACTGGCAGGCGCGGAGGGACTTGAACCCCCAACCCCCGGTTTTGGAGACCGGTGCACTACCAGTTGTGCTACGCGCCTTCTTTAAGTCTGAGCGGGGACGTTCTTGAGTATTCAACTCGGTCCCGGTTCCACCGGATTCCGAGCTTCAGCGAGTTGAACAGTCAAGAACGTCCGCGCCGAATCTCCTTTATTCGATGATCTCGGAGACGACGCCCGCGCCCACGGTGCGGCCCCCTTCACGGATCGCGAAGCGGAGCTCCTTGTCCATCGCGATCGGCGTGATCAGCTCCACCGTCATCTCCACGTTGTCGCCCGGCATCACCATCTCCGTCCCATCCGGAAGGTTCGCGACACCCGTCACGTCCGTCGTCCGGAAATAGAACTGCGGCCGATAGCCGTTGAAGAACGGCGTGTGACGACCGCCCTCCTCCTTCGTCAGGATGTACGCCTGGGCCTTGAACTTCGTGTGCGGTGTGATCGACCCGGGCTTCGCCAGAACCTGACCCCGCTCCACCTCGTCCTTGGCCGTGCCCCGCAAGAGCGCGCCCACGTTGTCGCCCGCCTGACCCTCGTCCAGGATCTTGCGGAACATCTCGACCCCCGTGACCACCGACTTCTGCGTGTCCCGGATCCCGATGATCTCGACCTCGTCACCCGTGTGCACGATCCCCTGCTCAATCCGGCCCGTCACCACCGTGCCCCGGCCCGTGATCGAAAACACGTCCTCGATCGGCAACAGGAAAGCCTTGTCCAGCGCCCGCTCCGGCAACGGAATCGTGCTGTCGAGCGCGTCCAGCAGCTCATCGATGCACTTGTTCGCAGCGTCGTCGCTGGGATCCTCGCCCGCCTTCAGTGCCGAACCCATGATGATCGGAATGTTGTCTCCGTCAAACTTGTAGTTCGAGAGCAGCTCCCGAACCTCCAACTCCACCAGCTCCAGCAACTCCTCGTCGTCCACCTGGTCCACCTTGTTCATGAACACCACCATGTGCGGAACGTTCACCTGACGCGCCAGCAGCACATGCTCGCGCGTCTGCGGCATCGGACCATCGGCCGCGCTCACCACCAGAATCGCACCGTCCATCTGCGCGGCACCCGTGATCATGTTCTTCACGTAGTCGGCGTGGCCGGGACAGTCGACATGGGCGTAGTGACGGGCATCGGAATAGTACTCCACGTGGGCCGTCGCAATCGTGATGCCGCGCTCGCGCTCCTCGGGCGCCTTGTCGATGTTCTCGAACGACACGAAATCCGCCATCCCCTTGGTCGCCTGGCGTGCCGTGATCGCCGCGGTCAGCGTCGTCTTGCCGTGGTCCACGTGACCAATCGTCCCAACGTTCACGTGCGGCTTCGTTCGCTCGAACTTTTCCTTGGCCATGCCTTCTCCTGTCCCGTCCTGTACCCGTTCCTCGTCGGGATCATCCGATTTCGTGGAGCCCACGAGCGGCTTTGAACCGCTGACCTCGTCCTTACCAAGGACGCGCTCTACCCCTGAGCTACGTGGGCTGGATTCTCGAGCGCGAGTGGAGCGGGAAACGGGATTCGAACCCGCGACCCCGAGCTTGGAAGGCTCGTGCTCTAGCCAACTGAGCTATTCCCGCCCACCAAGAAGCCTCGCCCTTCCAACTCGTCGCCAGGAACCACGTAATTGCTGTTGTACGATCGACCCCTCGTTGATCAATGACTTCAAATTGCGTCGCAGCCCGTGGTGGAGAGGGGAGGATTCGAACCTCCGAAGGCATAGCCAGCAGATTTACAGTCTGCCCCGTTTGACCGCTTCGGTACCTCTCCATCCAATCCGGAACCATCGAAGAAAAGCGTGACGTTCCCCCTTCCTCCCTGCCTCTGAATCGAAGCGAGACGCTCCGACGCAGCGCATGGAAGTTGAGACACCACACGATTAAGTTTTTTTTGGGGTCGCCCCGACCGAACCCCGCCGCCGTGTTTTCGAACCGCCTTCCCGAATCGCGCCTTTCGGGTTTGCACCCATCGCCGTCCACACTTCCGCTGGAGCTGGCGATGGGACTCGAACCCGCAACCTGCTGATTACAAATCAGCTGCTCTACCCGTTGAGCTACGCCAGCCAGGAGTCGTGGAATCGAGTGACTCTAGCCCGAGCGTAACCCCTCGGCAATGCTCGGTTAGCCCCTATTCTGCCGGTTCCTGATGCAGACTGCCCGAAGCGGATTCCCGAGCCAGGTGGGCCCGGCGCTGGAGTTCGAAGAGGACGACCGAGGCGGCGCTGGCCACGTTGAGGGAGGCAACCCGGCCTCCCATGGGGATCCGCACCCGGTGATCCACCCGCTTCTGCGTGCCGGGGCGAAGGCCCACACCCTCGGCGCCCAGCACCACCACCCGATGTCCAGCCACCACCCGATCGGGCAGGCTGAAGAGGTCCTCGCCCTCCTCCGGATCGCAGCCGAACACCCAGAAGCCTTTTTCTTTGAGGGTGTTGAGCGCTCTCCCGAGATTCGGCACCCGTGCGACCGGTAGCCATTCGATGGCGCCAGCGCTGGCCCGAGACACGGCGGCACCCAACGGTGGAGCCCGGCGTTCGGTCAGGAGCAGGCCCTGCGCACCCGCGGCATCGGCCACCCGAGCGATGCTCCCGACATTCTGAGGGTCTTCGACCCCGTCCAGGGCAACGATCAGCCCGGGGCGATCCGATGCTCCGGCAATCAGCTCTTCGAGCGTCGTCTGCGGCAGCGGACCGACCTCGAGCTTCAGACCCTGGTTGCGGGGCTCGGCGGGGTCGCTGGCAGAGGCACCGGACGGCATCTCTTGCACCGGAACCCCGGCGCCTCGGGCCGCCTCCAGCACCGCCTCGGAAGCCGATCCCGGCTGGACCGTCAGGCGCAAGAGCTTGCGACGGCGCGCCCGCAGGGCTTCGAGGACCGAGTGGATCCCCGTGAGAAGGACCGGTTCGTCTCCAGCCCCGCTCCGCCGCCCGCGGCCGCGACCCGTTTCACGCCGATCGACGGGCAAGGCCCTCTTCGATCTCCCCGACGAGCACGCGGGCCACCACACGGGGGTCCTCGGCCCGGACCACGGGTCTCCCCACCACGAGCAGGTCCGAGCCCGCCTCGATGGCGGCAGCGGCGCCGGCGGTTCGCGCCTGGTCGTCAGCCGGCCAGCTCTTGGGTCGAACACCCGGTGTCACGATCCGAAGGCCGGCGCCGGCGCGCGCCCGCACCCCGGCCGCTTCCCGGGGCGATGCCACGATTCCGTCGAGTCCCGCGCTCAAGGCCAGATCGACCATGCGGGCCACCTGGTCCTCGACCGCGTCCGCGGCCACCCCAATCTCCTTCAGGTCTGCAGGCGACAAGCTCGTCAGCACCGTCACCGCAACGATCAACGGGCGTTCGGCGCCGCTGCGCTCGGCGGATTCGGACGCCGAGTCCCGAGCGGCCCGCAGCATCTCGACCCCACCCGATGCATGGACGGTCAGCATCGAGACGCCGTGCGTCGTGGCGGCGGCGACGGCGCCCGCCACCGTGTTCGGAATGTCGTGGAACTTGAGATCCAGAAAGACGCGGGCCTCCCGCCTCGCGCACGCGATCGCAGCCGGGCCCGCAACCCCGAAGAGCTGGGAACCCACCTTGAGCCACCCCGGGACAGCCCCGAGCCGGGCGATCAGGGACTCGGCCTCAGACAGACTGGGAACGTCCAGGGCGATGGCGAGACGGTCGCGCGCCGCCATTTCGAGGGCCTCGGGCATGGGATGATCTTAGCGGGTGGGCGACCCACGGCCTGATCCAAGGCGAGCCGGGCAGCCGGGCGCCAGGCCCGTCTTGGGTCAGGCTGCTAGATCGTGTTTCGGAGCGATTCGATGCCCTCGAGGAACTGCTCGGGGTCGTCGATGCCGGGGTGATTGACCAGCTCGAACTCGAGATAGGAGACGAGCTCTCCGAAGGCCAGGGAGACTTCGCGCTCGCGGTCACCGGGAAAGCGAAGCGCGCGCTCGATCACGGCCTCGGGATCGAGCGTCCCGCCCCGACCGATCTCGAGACCCGACAGAAGCTCTGGGAAGCGGCGCGCGCCTTCCTTGATGACCCGTTCCAGTCGCAGGCGCAGGCCTTCGGGGCCTTCAACGGCCACGATCGGCGCCGCCAGCTCCGAGAGAAGCTTGATATGGGTCATGACCGCGCTGCGAACCGCTTCGGAATCACCCTGGCGGAGATCTGCGTCCGTCGGCTGTGAAGCGTCGGGCTCGCTGATTCGCAGTGCCCCGATCAGACGGAGGTGATGGACCGTGCGTGTCACCGACAAGGGATCGAGCTCGACGCTGCGACACAGGTCGCCAAACAGCGTGTTCGCCCGGACGGCGCCGAAGACGGCTCGTTCCGTTCCGTTGAGGTCGGCGCCGGCTCCCTCCACGCGGGCGATTTCGACCCTCGGATCTTCGAGCCAGGCGAGCAGCTTCAGCAGCTCGTCGCGCCGACGCAGCCCCTCGGCAATCAGGCGGCGAGTGGGTAGCGAGAGGCGCATGACGTTGTCGGGCCGCACCTCGCCCTCCCAGAACAGCACGGTCCCCGCGCCATAGGAAAAGAGGGTTCGGACGATCTCCTCGACCTGGGACTTCACCCCGTTCCAGATCTCTTGCGGAGTCAGGAAACCGCGCTCTACCAGCACCTTTCCGAAATGGGCGGGCGGCCTGTAGAGACGCTTGGCTTCCCGATGCTGCTCGAGGCTGATGACACCGCTGCGCAGCAGACATTCACCGAGGCGATCGACTACCTGATTCGAGGTTGCAAACACGACCTCGCCACGATGCAGGTAGACCGTCTTTTCGTGGTCGCCGTTTTCAAAGAACAGGAAGCCGGACTTCGTCGCCGCGTGGATCATGTAGAGCAGATCGGCGATCGGAAAGGCGCGGACGTCGGCGTTCAGGACCAGATCGCGATCCCAGGGAAAGGGCGTGGAGCCGGGGCGCGAGCAATCGAGCGTGATCGCGCGCGAGCTTTTCGCCAACAGGCGGATGGACGTCTCCTCATCGAGGCCCAGCGCTTGCCGCTGTTCCGGTGTGATCAGCGGCTCCCCGCCGATCCCGTGTTGCGCCATCGAGCCCCCTCCAATTGCGCCCCACCACCCGGCCCCGGGCGGCATTGAGCGAGCTATCCCGGCTTCTTTTCGACCTCTCCTGCACTTCCCTTGAGCCCTCCGCAGAGACCTGTTGCGTGTCGCCAGAACTCGCCAGCACTCGAGAGCGCCTAGGTCTCTGTGGCACATCCCCCCCGCGAACGGAATCTTCCGCTCAAGCCGCACCTGCGGAGTTGCCGATGAGTTGCGCCAGGGGGGTGAGCCATGCACGACGACGAAGTCAACCGACGCCGGCATCCAAGGGTTGAAACGACTCTTCCGGTGCGGATTTCCACGATCGAGCCCGAGCGCGACCCCTGGACCGGTCGCCCTTTCTTCCGCGCCACCCAGGAAACCTGCGCCAACGTATCCCGTGGAGGCGCCTTCGTGATGACGCGAGAGCCCCTGACGCCGGGACGACGGGTCCTTGTGGAGATCGGACTGCCGGGCGGCGAGCCCGTGGAGACCATCGGCCGGGTGGCATGGACCAAGCGCGTGATGGCGCCCCGCAAGCGTGACGAACTGGCTGGAATCGGGATCGAGTTCCTGGGCGGCGCATCGGATCAGCTCAAATTGCTCGAGGAATTCATCCGCAAACAGGAAGACAGCTGATGGGCGCTTGCCGGGGGCTTCGACGAGAGGCTATCCTCCTGCCCTACTCATGAAGCCGCACGGGACGTACAAGATCACCAACCGCGGTCGAGGGACCGACGCACTGCTCGATCCGCTCTCGCGTAGCGAAATCCGGTCCCAGCGCATTCTGCAATCTCTTCGCCAGGAGATTCTCGAAGGCGGAGACGGCCGCTGCCTCCGGATCCGGCAGATCTTCCGAACACCGCGCGAAATCTATCGTCTGGAGCTGGAGTTGCCGGAACTCGGCTACATGCGAACCACCCTGCTCGACCGTGACGCTCTCGACCAACTGCTGGAAGCCGACGAAATCCGCGCCCTCGCCCACACCGTCCACCTCGAAGAGTAGAAGTGTCCCTGGACCCAAGCCCGCCAGCGGCGGGCGAGCCGTCCGAAGGACGGCCACCTCTCATCGAGCCGGACCCACACACAGTCCGCGGCCCCAAGCCCGCCAAAGGCGGGCGAGCCGTCCGAAGGACGGCCACCTCTCATCGAGCCGGACCCGCACGCAGTCCGCGGCCCCAAGCCCGCCAAAGGCGGGCGAGCCGTCCGAAGGACGGCCGTGCCCGGGGCAGGACTCGAACCTGCACGGCCCTAAGCCAGGCGATTTTAAGTCGCCCGCGTCTACCCATTTCGCCACCCGGGCTTGGGTCCAAAGCAGTTTATACTCGGAATTCAAGTTAGGGAGAATCAGACCCGTGTTCCACGGCCACCGGATCGTGGTGGTCATGCCCGCCTACAACGCGGCCAAGACCATCGAAAAGACCTATCGCGAGATCCCGCTCGATCTCGTGGACGACGTGCTCGTCACTGACGATGCCAGCGGTGACGAGACCGTGGAAGTCGCTCAGCAGCTGGGACTCCGTACGATCGTCCACAAGCAGAATCGCGGTTACGGCGGAAACCAGAAGACCTGTTATACCGAGGCCCTCCGCCTCGGCGCCGACGTGATCATCATGCTCCATCCCGACTACCAGTACACGCCGACCCTGCTGCCCGCGATGATTGGACTGATCACCGACGGCCCCTTTGACGTCGTGCTGGGCTCGCGCGTTCTCGGCGGACGCGCGCTGTCCGGCGGCATGCCCATCTACAAATACGTTGCGAACCGCTGCTTGACCTTGGTCGAGAACTGGCTGCTCGGCGCCAAGCTCTCCGAATACCACACGGGTTACCGCGCATTCTCGCGCCGCGTGCTCGAATCGCTGCCGCTGCTCGAGAACTCGGACGATTTCGTCTTCGACAACCAGATGCTGGCCCAGATCCTGCTCGGCGGCTTCGAGATCGGCGAGGTGAGCTGCCCGGCCGCGTACTTCGAAGAAGCCTCCTCGATCAACTTCCGCCGTTCCGTGCGATATGGATTCGGGGTGATCAAGGTTTCGCTCCAAGGCTTCCTGCACCGCAAAGGCTTGATCCGATCACGCCTCTTCGATCCGAACGGCCGCCGCCTCGACCCCCAATCGGGATCCGAGAACATCTCGGTCTTTCCGGTCCCCTGACCGGGATACTGCTGACAGGACTCGAAAGCGGGCGGTAGTATCCGGTCGATCCGGGGACGCCGGGGGGAGCCGTGGACATCGACACCGCTGCGCGGCGCTGGCGCAGCTGGCTCGGAGCAGCGCTGGTGGCGGTTCCGATCGCGGGCTATTTCGCCCTGCTGTCAACCGCCTCGGTCGAAGTCCCCTACCTCGATGACTACGACGCGGTCGTCGACTTCCTGCTGCGGACCCTGGACGAGGACACTGCCAGCGCGCGGCTGGGCCGGCTGCTGCTGCTGCACAACGAACATCCGATGCTGACCCTGCGGGTCGCCGTCCTGGGCACCTTTGCCATCACAGGCGGCATCAACTTTGGCGCACTGAACGCGCTCGGTGGATTGCTGCTGGTGGGACTGCTCGCTGCAATGTTCGCCGCGTCGACACCTGACACGCCGCCGGCCGAAAGGCTGCTTCCGTTCGCACCGGCCGCACTGTTCCTGATCCAGCCGCAATACTGGATGGTGCTGCTGTCTGCGACCACGTCGCTGAGCAGCGTGGCCGTAACGACCTGGGCGGCCGTGACATTCGTCGCACTCGAACGGGACGGCCCCCTGGCGCGCGCCATCGCCATCCTGACGGCTGCCATCGCGACCTTCTCCCTGGCCAACGGCATCCTGGTCCCCTGGCTCGGCGCCGGCGTGCTGCTGCTGCGCGGAAGGCCGCGTGCCGCGCGGATGATGGCGGGTCTCGGGTTGGTACTGACTGCCGCCTTCGCGGCAATCGTGACCGAGAGTCCCGCGCCGAACCTCGCCGCCGTCCTGGCTTCACCGGTCCGGCTGATTCTCTACATCCTCAACTTCGTCGGCGGCTCCGCGGGATTCTCGCGGTTCGGATGGTCCGCGGTCTGTGGTGCGCTGCTGCTGACCAGCGCCGGATTCCTGGTCTGGCAGGGTCTTCCGCGCCGCCGCCCCGCCCTCTTCGCACTCCTGCTCTTCATCCTCGGCAGCATCGGCCTCAACGCAATGGCCCGAGCGCAACAAGGCGCCGGCGCTCCGCTGCTCCAACCCCGCTACAGCTTCTATGGTGCGGTCATCTTGGCGACGACCTATCTCGGTTGGGCCGAGATCTTGCGCCGCCGCAGGTTCGCGCAGCGTGCGTTCGGGGCGACGCTGGCAATCGCCGTCGTCTTCTCGCTCGCCAGCTTCACGATCCACCAACCCGACGTAATGCGGCAATCCCGACGGCTCGATGACGGACTCGACGACTGGCTCACACGGGGCTACAGCGGCCTGCTTCACCTGGATTTCCGCAAGGCCAGCCAGCTGCTGACCAAAGCCTACGACCGGCGGCTGCTCGTCCCGCCACGGCGTTGGTTCAAACAATACGCGGGAGAAGCCATCCAGACCGAACTTCCGGCAGTGGACGGCTCGATTCGGATGCGGATCGAGAGTGTGTACCAGGACGATGACCTGGCGTTCGTGTCGGGCTGGGCCTTCAGCGGAGGCACGGCCCGCAATCAGGAGATCGAAATCGTGCTCCGCTCAGCGCGGGCAATTCGCGTCTTCAGCGCCTACGAAGTGCCAAGGGCCGATCTCACGCACCTGGAGCCGGAGAGGATGGCTTCGGTGTACGGCTCGGGTTTCCGTGCCGTCGTCTCCAAGCGTCGCGTCCCCCCCGGTGAGTATCGAATCGGCATCCTGGTGCGACGCGGCAGCCACGCCTGGCTCAGGTTCGGCAACCGGAAGATCTACGTGGAGAAGCGGAGCTAGAGCGTCAGCCGTCACCCACTCTCGAGGTAGGGTCGGAGGTCCAGCTCGAAGGTCCAGGCGCTGCGCGGCTGGTCGCTCCACCTGCGGCGAAGCCATCACGACCCACAATCTCGCCGCAAGTGCGCAGACGCCGGAGCCGGCCTAGCCGGGCCCGCGACGGGAGGTCCCCGTCCGTCAGGCCCGCGAAATTGCGCGCTCGAAGGCGG
>Ga0209988_10000008_pt1 | contig 85753 bp, 87 predicted proteins | sample N075metaG_FD_183115 | JGI IMG/M metagenome (GOLD analysis project Ga0209988, IMG submission 183115) | Deep subsurface microbial communities from Kermadec Trench to uncover new lineages of life (NeLLi) - N075 metaG (SPAdes) (version 2) | ecosystem: Environmental > Aquatic > Marine > Ocean trench... | reverse complement strand
GGGCGGGACTTCGGTCATGGACGGGTCAACCGTCTGGGCACGGGCGATGAGACCAGGGGAGTCACCGGGTCGTCGGGTCTCGACCAGAGCGCCGTGGTCGATGACGGTTCGACAGCCCTCCGCATCCTCGATCTCGAAGAAGCCGGCTCCCGTCAGGGCCTGCCAGCGGTGTTTCCTCTCGATGGCCCGAGCGAGAGCGTCGTGGCGATCACGCACCCAGGCCGCTTCCTCATAGCGCCGTTCGTTGGCGAATCGTGTCATTCGATCGACAAGGGGATCGAGCAGCACGTCTGGTGACTCGGCAAACCCGGTGAGGAGTCGATCGACAACCACCCGGTATTCGTCTTCGGGTAGTTGTCCATCACACGGACAACAGGCGACGCCGAGTTGGGCGGCTGCACACTTTCCTTCCCTGGAGCCGGCGGGCGTTCGACACCGTCTGATGGGGTGTGCGTCCCAGATGGCCGTCATCACCAGATAGGCGGCTCGCTTGGAGCGAAACGGGCCCAGATAAGAGATCCCGTCATCCTTGAGGGTTCGGACCACCGAGAGTCTGGGGAACCGCTCATCAGTCACCTTGACGAAGTGTGAGGACTTGGGCGGGCGTGACCGCCGGTTGTAGCGAGGTCGGTGGGCGTGAATAAGCCTGAGCTCGGTGACCTCGGCCTCGAGCACCGTCTCACACACCTGGTGGTCCACGGAATGGAGCTCCTTCATCAGATTGGCGATGGTTCTCCGCTTGTCTCCGTAGAAGTACGAGCGGACCCGGGTCCTGATGTTGGTGGCTTTGCCCACGTAGATCGGAGTGCTCTGCCTGTCCCTGAAGATGTAGATACCCGGGCGTCGTGGCAGGTTTTCGGTCAGCTTGATCTTGGAGTAGTGGGCAGAGCCTCGTGCTGTGGGAAGTTGGAGCAGGTCGTCGAGATTGGTAACACCCAGCGATCCAACACGCTCCAGAAGTCCGTGTAGGACGTGTGCCGTTGCCCTGGCGTCATCCAACGCCCTATGAACCGGTGTCACCGGACTCCGAAAGTGGTCAGCCAGGGTCTGAAGACGAAGGTTGCGAACCTCGGGTCGGATCAGTCGCCGGGCGAGCGCGGCGGTATCCACCGATTTGTTCTCCAGGTGCCCATACCCAAGTCGGATGGCCGCTGCATTGAGAAACGAAAGGTCGAATCGAACGTTATGTCCCACGACGATGGCGTCGCCGATGAACTCGAGAAACATAGGCAGCGCAGATTCGATCCGCGGTGCGTCGAATACCATTGCGTGGGTGATCCCGGTGAGAATCGTGATCGAAGGGGGGATGGCCTGACCGGGGTCGACCAAAGTCTGGAACGAGCCGAGCAGTTCTCCCCCCCTGTACTTGACGGCTCCGATCTCGGTTATCTCACAGTTGGCGGGCGAGCCACCCGTGGTCTCCAGGTCGAGCACGCAGAACGTGACATCGAAGAGCGGGGTGGACAAGTCATCGAAGCTGGGTTGAAAGGCGGTCTCCACTGCCCACTTGAGACTAAACCGAACATATGTTCGATGTCAATGACGCCCCTTTGAACGCTGTCTCACCGCTTCGAAGGCCAGCAGAGCCAGGCTCACCGATGTGTTCAGCGAGTCGGATGACCCGGACATCGGGATCGTGACAAGGCTATCGCTCATCTCTATCGCCGATTCGCTGAGGCCTTTCTCTTCCGTGCCGACCATCAAGGCGGAAGCACCCGTCATGTCGCTATTCCAGAGTGAGTTCTGAGAATCAGGTATTGCCGCAACCAATCGAATCGAGTGCTCGCTGAGCCACAGCCCAAAGTCAACGAGACTGCATATGGCGACAGGCACGGTGAAAAGCGCACCCGTGGATGCCCGGATCGCGTTGGGGTTGAAGACGTCGGTAACTCCGCCGACTGCGACAAAACCGTTGGCCCCGGAGGCGTCGGCCGTACGAAGCATGGCGCCGAGGTTGCCTGGCTTCTCGATCGATTCCGCGGCGAGGATGAGAGGAGTGCCACCGGTATCGATCCTGTCGAGTGTGAGCGGAAACTGCTCAAAAACAGCGATAACGCCTTCCGACTTCTTACGGTATGAAGCGCGACTCAACACAGCTGGCTCGACTACTAGCGCATCGAAAATCTCTAACTCGGGTGTCGAGTCATCCACGTAGATCTCGAGAGGTTCCAGGCCTGTCTCGATTGCACGACCAACCAGTCGGGGACCCTCCACTACGAAAACCTCATCGGCGTCACGCTGTTTCCGATCGCGGAGACGGATCAATCGCTTGATGCGCTCGTTGGTCGTCGAGGTGATGTCGTAGGGCATCGGTGGCGAGTATCGCAGCCGACTCTCTCGGGAGCCCGTCCAACGATGCAGGTCCGCCCATCTCGCTGACCAACGGCATTATTCAACAGGCTCCTAGAGTTCGATCATGAAGCTCAGCCGATTGGGTACCTACTCCACTCTTACTGAGGCCAGTCTGGTCAAGGCGAAGCTCGAGACGTTTGGAATCGATGCAATCGTCGAGGCAGATGCGGGGTCCTCGTCACTGCCGACGTTCGATCAGATCGAAGGAATCAAAGTTCTGGTTCGGGAATCCGACCTCAGCACTGCATACGAGGTCCTCGGGCGGGAGCCGGCATCCGGCGAAAATCAGTCGTCTTCGCCCCAGTGATCGCGGTGAATCGCCGATCCCTTGGTCTTTTTGGGTCTGTCGAGGCTTCCTGACCGTCGATCCGGAGCCGGATGACCGATCGTGACCACACCGATCGGTATGTGGTCGTCAGGCAGACGAAGGGTGTTGGCCAGGTCCGGGACCGAGTGAACGCCAAGGAAGCCGGCAGCCAGGTCTTCGTCCACGGCAGTCAGCAGCACAGCCATGAGCGCTGCCCCGGCATCGACCCACCAGTAGGGGATGGGCCACTCGATCACTTGGCCGTCCGGTCCGAGTTTGTCGGGTTCGGCGTATCTGTCCCGATAGACCGTTTCGCTGACGGAAATCACGATGTGTGCCGGCGCGCCGGATATCCAGGGGTCGAATCCCGCGCTCACGTATCCCTCTTCGCCGGCGAGGTGGGCGATATCGCTGCGTACCTGGCTGTCGGTTACCACCACTACGCCAATTGCCTGGCTGTTGCCAGCCGAGGGGGCTCTCAACGCAGAAGCGGCGATGCGGTCGAGGGCGCCCTCATCCACCGATTGATCGGTGTAATTCCTGACCATGCGACGGCGGGCTAATACCTGTGAGAAATCCATGCTCCAATCCTGTCACTTCCTGTCGGCATGATGAGGCATTAGAGCAAGACACAAGCCGCATGAGGCTCAGACCCATGGGAGGTGATGTGGTGGTGTTTGAGGACACTTGGTGGCACACTGGGGAGCGGAGATGAATCTGACATCCCCCAAAGGGGACAATTCGACGGTGGTTTGGACCCGGGGCAAAGGGTGCGCCGAACTCGCCGACCTACTCGCAGACGGCACGCCCGACCGTGTTTCCGGAGACCCGGCTGAGGAATGCATCAGCCATCGTGCAGGTCTTCTGGTTGCCCGGAGACTGTCCGGCAGCTTCGACCTCGTCAGTGTCGCCGTTCCAGTCGACTTCCAGCCGGACAACGTCACTCGCGTGGTGGCAACCGTCGCAGGTGGACCACACTCCCTCCTGGCCGCGCAAACAGCTGCTCAACTGGGTTCCTCTCTCGATGTCCCGTCTGAGATGGTCTCCGCTTCTGGACCTGACCACGACATAGCATCCGCGCGAGGGATCCTCGACGAGATCGGAACCCGGCTTCCCGGGATGGGAAGTCGTGTGATCGAGGTCGATGGCATCTCAGAACTGGTGGAGACCCTCGATGAGGGAGCCCTTTTGGTCCTTGGCGCCCCGGGAGGCTCCTGGCTGCAACGGTTGATGCTTGGTCCGGGTGCAAGACTTCGTCGGACTGCCCAGGCAGGGGCCGTCATAGTCCGCAGCGCTCCTGACCGGGTGTTTCGATTCATGGGAGAGCCTGTTTACGTGGCACCACTCCGCCAGGCCGACGACACGCTTCGCTTTCATGCGGAGAACACGCTGGCGGTGGCCGACGAGGGTCGGCTCATCGGCTTGGTGCGCCGACAGAGACTCATGGGTGCTGGTGGAGACCCGGTCGAGTCGGTCATGGAGGGGGCAGTCTCGGTGAGAGTGGACGAAACCATTTCTGAGGCTTGGGAACTGGAGCCTACCTTCGGAGAAGATCCGATTCCCGTGACCGACCACGAGGAACATCTGGTCGGAGGATTGTCACTGCCAGTCGGCTGAGATAGGCAAGAATCTAGGGCGATGCCCGCCAGATCACTTTTTCGTGGCCTCCTCTGGACGCTTGTCGGTCTCCTCTTGGTCGCCCATGTCGGTGGCGGCTGGTATTTCTCCAGTGAGCTGATCGCCGACGGTTTCATCCCGGACCCAAGCCCTGTGGTCACTCCAGTCGGTGACTACGAGATTGTCGAGGTGTCCTACCAGACCCCCCTGGGGCAAATGGATGCCTTTCACCTGCCGGCAAGCGGAACCACCTGGGTGATCCACGTCCACGGCAAAGGTGCCACGCCTGATGAGGCCGAATATCTCTTTGGCCCTCTCCAGAAAGCCGGCTATCCCCAGCTCTCGATCAGCTATCGCAATGACGAGAATCAGCCTCTCGACCCGAGCGGCTATTACCAATACGGCTCCACCGAGTGGGAGGACATCAGAGGTGCGATGGAGTTTGCCCAAGCCAACGGCGCCAAGGGTGTCGTCTTCAGCGGGTTCAGCACCGGCAGTTCGCATGTCCTTTCGTTTCTCTACCGCCATGACTTCGACGAGATACAAGGTCTGATCCTTGATGCCCCCAACATCGACATGGGTGACACCGTCGACTTCGCCGCCAGTCAGCGAGACATGCCTGTCCTGCCGATGAAGGTGCCGCCGACCATCACGTGGGTTGCCAAGTTCATCACCTCACTGCGCATTGGAGTCAACTGGAAAGCGATCGATTACACCGACAAGGCCCAGACCTCACTTCGGGCACCGGTGCTCATCCATCACGGGGCAGACGACCAAACCGTTCCGGTCACTCAAAGCATCGCACTTGTGGAAGCAGCCCCGGACTTGGTCAGGCTCATCCAGGTACCTGGCGCCGGCCACGTCGAGTCATACGAGACGGATCCGGAGAAATACCTCGAGGACGTCCTGAGTTTCCTTCAGGAAATCGGTTGACCCGCTAGGTCTACTGGTCAATCGGTTGTGGAGCCGGTGGTTTGACCGTGAGTTCGACCTCGCGGACCCTTCTTCCGTCCATGCGTCGAACCCTGATATCGAAGGTTTCTGCGGTAATCGAGTCGCCACGGCGAGGGACCCGCCCCAATTCGGCCATCAAGTACCCGCCGACGGTCTCGTAGTCGCCCTCTTCGAGCACCGCTCCCACGTCGGCGAGGCGATCGAGGCGAGTTTGTCCGGCCACGAGGAATCGGTCACGTCCCGCCGGTCTGATCTCCATGACCTCGCGAATGTCATGCTCATCGCGGATGTCGCCAACGAGCTCCTCGACAATGTCTTCGAGGGTCACCAAACCGGCGACACTCCCATGCTCATCGATAGCCACGGCGATGTGAACGCCCTCCGAGCGCATCGTCTCCAGTAAAGGTGACACCGGCATTGTCTCCGGGACGACAGGGACAGTGCGAATCAGACGACCCTCGATCGGCTGGTGATATCGGTCGGCGCCAACAGTCAGGAGATCCTTTGCGTGAACAAAGCCCCTGATGTCGTCGAGATCGTCTCCGTATACCGGGATCCTCGAGTGTCCCGTCTCCACCACCGTACGTTCGACCGCGGCCGCTGACTCTCTTATCGACACAGCGATCAGATCGGGACGTGGAACCATGACTTCCGACACGACCGTGTCTTGGAACTTGAGTGCCGATGTGAGGAGTCGTGATGAGCCTGGATCGATGACTCCTCCAGCACCGATAGTCTTGATGAGTGTGGCGATGTCTTCTGCCGACAGAGCGATCTCGACGGCGTGCCGGGTTTGCACGCCAAAGATTCTCAGCACCCCGCTGGCTGTCCAGGAGAGGACGAAGATTATTGGCCTGAGAATGGTCACGTAGCCTCGGAATGGAGCGGAGACTATGAGCGCAATCCTCTCTGGTGCCGCGATTGTGGCGTTCTTCGGCGCCATCTCTCCAAGCACGTTGTGGACGAAAGCGACGATTAGGAGGGCTGTGACCAGGGACAGCGTGGTGACGACTCCGCTGGGTAACCCGAGTGCGTCGTAGAGGCCATGGAACGCCACCTCCAGGGAGTTCTCAATGACAAACCCGAGGGCGAGCGATGCCCCGGCGATACCGAGCTGAGCGCCGGCGAATGTGACCGGAAGCTCGTTCATCGACGCCAGTGCCCAACGGGCCAGCCGACTCCCCGATGTCTCACGTTCCTCGAGGACCGGTCGACGGGAGGCGGTGAATGCGAACTCAACGGCCACAAAGAAACCGTTGACGAAAACCAGGGATACCACCACGAACAAGGCGGAAACGCTCATGAGTCGTCCTCGGCCGGTGGAGTCGCTTTGACCCGATCCACTCGGAACCCGTCAACGCCGACCACCTCGAACAGCCAGCCATCGATTTCCACCGAGTCGCCGAGTTCGGGGAGATGCTCCAGCCATGCTGTGATCAGGCCACCGAGAGTCTCGTATCGACCCTCGGGCCACTCGAAGCCGAGGGTCGCTTCGACTTCGTGCCGATGGAGGAGACCCGACAGCTCCCCAGGTGTCGAGAAAACAGTTACTGGCAGATTGTCGTACTCATCCCTGATCTCACCGACGATCTCTTCGAGCAGGTCCTCCGAGGTGACGATTCCCGCCGTACCGCCATATTCGTCGGTCACCACGGCCATGCCCGAACCTCTGGTGCGGAGTTCGAAGAGGACAGTCTCGAGCGGCTGCGTGTCTGGGATCACCAGAGCGGGCCGCATGTGATCGACGATCGGCTCCGAGTCCCGCCGCTCCGAGGGAACTCGTAAACTGTCCTTGACGTGAGCCACGCCGAGGATCTCGTCCAAGTCAGAGCCAAAGATGGGGAACCGGCTGTGTCCGGACGCGATGGAGGCCTGTTGCATGTCTCCGACGGTTGCCGACGACGGAAGACCGACGATTTGGACCCTTGGGACCATCACGTCGGATGTGAGGTTCTCAGTGAACGCTATGGATCGGGTGAGAAGACCTAGCTCATCGTCGCTGAGGAGGCCACCGTCGCCGGAGGCGCGGATAATGAGCTCCAACTCCTCAACCGAGCGAACACCGGCCAACTCCTCCCTGGGTTCGATTCCCATCAGACGGACCGCCCGGTTCGCTGCGGCGTTGAGCACCCGGATCACGGGAGAGAAGGTGGCGTTGACCACAAGCATCGGTATTCCGACTCGCTGAGCCGTGGGATAGGGGTAGGTGATGGCCAGGTTCTTGGGGACCAGTTCGCCAAACACAAGTTGCAAGGAAGTGCCAAGGGCCAGTGCCAGGACGATGGTCAGTGTGGGTATCAGGGCTTCTGAGAACGGGAGCCATCGAATAAACGGCTCGACCACAGGGCCAAGAGTTTGCTTGATGACGAGACCGAGAATCAGCGACGAAAGCGTTATTCCCAGCTGAGCCCCGGAGAGATTGAACGACAACTTGGCAAGGCCAGCGAGAATGCGCCGGGCCCTCCGGTCGCCTTCTTCCGCCTTTCTGGTGACCCGACTTCGCTCAACGGTTATGAGCGCAAACTCACCAGCGACGAAGAACGCATTGATCAGCAGGAGAAACGCGACGAGAGCCAGACCGGCGGCGGTACTAATGGGAGGGCACCTTCTGGATCACGGTTGCGGCGTCACACTAATCCCCGGCGAATTCCTGTCCTAGCCCTCTCATAGGTTGATGCCAGGAGGTCAGAGATGTTGATCGATTGTGAGCAGTGCGCCATGTTGGATACCAGTGCCTGTGACGACTGTGTCGTCACGTGCCTTCTCGGGGATGGCCCGGTAGATCTCAGTGACAGTCAGACCAAGGCCATCAACAATCTCGCTGATGTAGGGCTCGTCCCCCGTCTGCGTCTCGTTCCAGCGGAACGCCGGGTGTCCTGAGTGTCCCCCGTTCCAAATGTGCCGGTTACCCTCGGTTTTCATGGTCAAGGTGTACGCGATCTCACTTGTAATCGGGATCATCGGGCTTGTCGTGGTGATCATGGGTGGCGCATTCGCTGAGAACGTCGGTCATCCGGAGAGAGACCCCGGCGAGATGATGGGAGTCAGGGGCAAGGCAGCAGTTGGTGCTCTTGTCGGATTTGGGATGGGTGGTATGTCTGCGGAATTCTCTCCTTTGGACTTCGCCTGGCCGGTATCGCTCATCCTTGCTGTCATCGCAGCGGTTCTATCAGTGGTCTGGGTCCATTACGCGATCGCCCAGACCGGCAGATGATGATCTTCGTCTCCGATGTCCACGGGGCCATAGAGCCACTCCGGCGACTCGTCGACCGCGATGAGCAGATAATCATCTTGGGTGATCTGGCCAATTTGACTGATTACCGGAATGGCGAAGGGGCGGTTGCCGAAGTTCTCGGGCTCGAGTTTGCCCGCGCCTCAGCCGAGGCTCGAGCCGCCGGGGACTTCGCCGGGATGCGAGCCCTCTGGATGGAGCGAGTGGGTGAGAAAGCCAAAGAGTTCAGCGCTGAGATCGGTCGGGCCATCGAGCGTCAATACGACGACGTAGCCGTGGCGCTTTCGGGGGGCAACGGTCTTGTGATCCACGGGAATGTTGATCGGCCTCGCCGGCTCAGGGAAACTCTCCCGGACGGCTTTCGCTATGTCCACGGTGAGACGGTCGACATAGACGGACTCCGGTTTGGCTTTGTCGGTGGTGGTGTCGAGACGCCACTGAAGATAGAAGGGGAAGTCTCCGACGAGGAGATGACCTCGCTTCTCGACGGGCTGGGTTCGGTTGACGTTTTGTGCACCCACGTGCCTCCGGCGGTTCGTTCGATGAGACGCGATGTGATTACCGGAAGGGACGAACGAGGGTCAGGCCCGATCCGCGACTACCTACTGGAGTATCAGCCTCGCTTTCACCTGTTCGGCGATGTCCATCAGCCGCAAGCCACCACGTGGCGACTCGGTGCGACGCGCTGCTTCAACGCCGGATACTTCCGGGCCGCAGGCAGATTCCTTCGCCTCGAATCCACAATGGTTCACGTCGGCCGTATTCGTTAGTGGTGCGCCGTACAAACAATCACCGATCTGATGCTGATGGCTCGGAGATGAGCGGGCGCTATTTTCGGGGCACACCACTAGCCTCGGCGATCTGGTAATGAACTGGGAATATGCCTGAAGGAACCTTTTCGACCTTGGAGATCGATGCCCCACCTGAAGCGCTCTACGACGTGGCCGCAGACGTGGCTTCCTATCCGGAATGGGCCACCGGTGTCAAGGAGGTCGAGGTCCTGGAACTTGACGAGAGTGGCCGGGTAAACCGTGCCCGCTTCGTTCTCGAAGGCTTCGTGAAAGAAATCGAGTACATCCTCGAATACACCCACGATCGACCCAACGTCCTCAGTTGGGTCGCGGAAGCCAGTGATGACCTCAAGATGTTGGAAGGTTCGTACCAGTTCACTTCGTTGGACGATGCCACCGAGGTGGTCTACTCACTGGCAGTGGAGCCCAACTTCACGGTCCCCGGCTTTCTCAGGCGGCAGGCGGAGAGACAAATTGTCAATACTGCACTCCGCGGCCTGAGAAAGAGAGTCACCGAAGGCGGCTGAGTCGTGAGAATCATTCTGGTTACTGGCAAGGGCGGTGTTGGCAAGACGACCGTGGCCGCATCCACGGCCTTGGCATCGGCTGACGCCGGCTACAAGACCCTCGTTACCTCAACCGATCCGGCGCACTCCCTGGCCGACGCCATCTCGGTCGATCTCGGACCGCAACCGACGCGTGTGGTTGAGCGTCTCGATGGTCAGCAGATCGATACCCAGCAGCAACTCGAGAAGCACTGGGGCGCCATCCGTCGTCAGTTGATGGATGTCCTCAACTGGGGCGGCGCCACAGGAATCGAGGCCGAGGAGTTTCTCGTCTTTCCCGGCATGGACGAATTGTTTGCCCTTCTCGAGGTGAATAATCATGCCAGGTCAGGGGACTATGACGTGGTCATTGTGGACTGCGCGCCAACGGCCGAGACCCTCCGGCTTCTTTCGCTGCCCGAAGTGTTGTCCTGGTATTTCGAGAAAATCTTGCCTACCGAGCGACGAATCATGAAGGCGGCACGACCCCTCTTGAACCGGCTAACCGACCTGCCCATCCCCGAGGACGAGGTATTCAGCGCAGCTCAATCGGTGTTCGAGTCCATCGAGGAGGTCAAGGAACTCATGTCGCAGCCTGAGGTGACATCGGCGAGGCTTGTGGTCAATCCTGAGAAAATGGTGATCGACGAAGCTCGTCGGACATACAGCTATCTCAGCCTTTTTGGCTACGGGGTGGACGGTGTAGTGGTAAATCGGATTCTTCCCGACATGGTTACCGACCCCTATTTCGAGCGATGGCGTTCCATCCAGAAAGAGCACTTGGATGAGATCGACGAAGCCTTCGCAGACGTGCCTCGCTTGCAACTGAGGCTCTTCGACGACGAGATGATCGGAACCGACCGACTTCGGCTGATGGCTGCGGAACTCTATGGCGACACCGACCCGGTGTTTGGGTTCAAAGCGATCAGCCCGTTCCGAATCACGGAGCAAAACGGCGTCATCACGATGGAGTTGGATCTTCCGCTGGTGGAGAAGTCGGATCTCGATGTGTTCCGACACGGTCGTGAGCTTTATATACGACTGGGTCCGTACCGGCGATCCTTCATACTTCCAGATGCGCTGCACCGGAGAGAGGTGACCCGTGCTCGACTCGAGGGCGGTGGACTGCACGTGACGTTTCAAGATCCGGCTGGTGACGGCTGATGGACTCCTCCCCGACGATGGCAGCCATGGGGCGGGCGGGCCGCCGGGCGGTTTACCACCTGCTTCAAGCCGGCATCGAAGGTCTCAAGGCAGTCGAAGCGGTGATCGAGGAAATAGGGGCAATAGGGGATGAAGACGGCAATCATGATCAAGACTCCGGCCGGCAGAAGATCGAGATCGAGTGACTGACGAACCCAAGAGCCTTCGACCCGACGATATCCTCCCGCCCAAGGGAGTGAGCATTCAGGGCAAACGTCTGATGGCGGATGCGGCGCTGATGCTGCCGAACATCGTGAAGTTGATCGGGCGACTACTGCTCGATCCGCGCGTACCTCGCCGGGCGAAGATAACGCTCGGGATAGCAGCCGCCTATGTGGTGAGCCCGATCGACTTGATACCCGATGTAATCCCCGTCATTGGCTGGGCCGACGATGTCCTGCTTGTCCTATTTGCCATCGACTCATTGATCGAGCGAGCCGGTCCCGAGATTGTCGACGAGCATTGGGATGGTCCGGGTGATCTCCTCAGTCTGGTCCGAGAAGCAGTCGGACTCTCTCGCTCCATCATGCCAAAACGCCTTACCGCCATCATCGACCGTCTCTCCGGCTAGCGGGCTGAATCCACCCTGGTTCCCAGGTTTGTCCGTTGCTCTGGTCTAGCTTGACCGGCCAGTTATGGACTTCCGCCGTGTTGGGTCACTGCCCCCGTATGCCTTCGCCGAGGTCAACCGTCGCAAGGCGGAGGTGCGTCTCGGCGGAAGCGACGTCATCGACCTCGGATTCGGCAACCCCGACATCCCATCTCCGGAGCAGGCAGTTGAGACCCTGATTCGAGAAGCGCGTCAACCGTCCAATCACCGTTACTCGGTTTCCAGGGGAATTCAGGATCTTCGCGAAGCGCTTGCCGGTCGTTACATGAGGAGGTTTGGGGTTGAGCTGGATCCAGAAACGGAGATCATTTCTACGATTGGCGCCAAGGAAGGTCTGTCCCACCTCATGTGGACCCTGGTTCAGCACGGTGATGCTGCCATCGTCCCGGAGCCTTCGTATCCGATCCACATCTACGCACCGATTATCGCCGGCGCCGAAGTTCTGAAAGCGCCGATCGGATCGGAGGAGGACTACTTCGAGATAGTCGACAGGATGTTTCGCAACTCATGGCCTCGCCCCCGGGTGATCATCGTCAGCTTTCCCCACAATCCGACCACCAAGACTGTAGACCTTGGCTTCTTCGGTCGACTTGTCGATCTCGCAAAGGCGAACGACGTGGTCCTCGTACATGATTTCGCATATGCGGACATCGCCTTCGACGGCTACCGGCCGCCTTCGATCCTTGAGGTTCCGGGCGCCAAGGACGTAGCGGTCGAGCTGTATTCGTTGACCAAGGGCCATTCGATGGCCGGATGGCGTGTTGGGTTTCTCGCGGGGAACTCTGAAGTGGTGGGTGCACTCGCCAAGCTCAAGTCCTATCTCGACTACGGAACCTTCCAGCCGATCCAGCTCGCCGCGGCGGAGGCTCTCGCCACCGGTGATGGGTTCGTCGCCGAAGTGAACAAGACATATATGAAACGCCGGGATGCGCTGGTGGATGGGTTGGCCGACATCGGATGGAAGGTTGACAAGCCTGCCGGGACGATGTTCGTATGGGCGGAAGTGCCCGGCCCATACGACGAGATGGGATCTTTGGATTTTTCGATCCACTTGCTGGAACACGCCGGTGTTGCTGTTAGCCCCGGTGTTGGCTTCGGACCCTCGGGGGAGGGCCATGTCCGGTTTGCCCTTGTCGAGGAGGTCGGCCGAATCGAACAGGCCGCCGATCGAATCGGAGAGTCGCTAGACCGCCTCTGAAGCCGGCAGGACTCAAAACGTGGATTTGACGCGGCGGCGTAGCATTCGGGGATGGCATTTGCTGATGGGATAGCTGACTTCCGTTCCGACACCGTGACTCGCCCGACTCCTGAAATGGTTGAGGCGATGGCCTCCGCTCCGTTGGGGGATGACGTCTATCACGACGACCCGACGGTGAACGCGCTCGAGGAAGAGGCGGCGATGGTCACCGGCAAGCAAGCCGCGATATATGTTCCGACCGGGACGATGGCCAATCAGCTCAGCATCATGTTCCACACCAAGCCCGGCGAGGAGATCCTGGCCCATGAAGGGAGCCACCTGCGGTCGGTGGAAGCCGGAGCACCCCAGGCTCTGTCGGGAGTCGGCTTCCGTACGGTGTCGGGTGATGGTGGTCAGATCACGTCGGCGGATGTCGAGAGAGCCATGGCAATGGTGGGGTTCTATCCAAGAATCAGACTCCTGGTCTGGGAGAACACCCACAATCTTTCCGGCGGAAGAGTCATTCCGATAGAAACAATGGAGGCGACCTCGTCGACGGCGCGGGAGCATGGGCTATCTATCCACATTGATGGGGCTCGGATATTCAATGCAGTAGCGGCAACGGGCTTGCCGGCCGACCGATGGGCCGCAGTGGCCGACACGATCCAGTTTTGCTTCTCAAAAGGGCTGGGTGCACCCGTCGGTTCGATCGTGTGCGGAGAGGGTTCGGCCATCGATGAGATCAGGTATCTGCGAAAGCGGCTGGGTGGTGGAATGAGACAGGCCGGTGTCATCGCCGCGGCCGCTCGTGTGGCCCTCTCCGAGCGTGATCGGCTCGTCGAAGACCATGTTTTGGCCCGAAAGCTGGCAACGGTGCTGGCCGAGCGATTTCCCGGCAGTGTCGACTTGGACTCAGTCGAGACCAACATCTTGAGGATTGAGTTCTCCAAGGTGGGGATCTCATGGCCGGAACTCAGCGACCGTCTCGATGGCGCCGGAATCAAGACCAGCGCCCCAAATGGCGGGACGTGGCGCATCGTCACCCACCGGGACGTCGACGCCGAAGACGTCGATCGACTGATATCGGCTCTTGCGTAACCCAACTCATTTTGTTGCAGTCCGATAACAGGTGAGCTTCGGAGTTCTTTTCCCGGGCCAGGGAAGTCAGTTTGTAGGCATGGGCCCCGACCTCTTTGAGGTGCGTCCCGACCTGCTTGGTGAGCAATCGGATCAGATCCTCGGATGGTCCCTCCGTGAGATGTGCCTGGAAGGACCCGAAGAAGCCCTCACCCGAACCGAGCACGCCCAGCCCGCACTCTTTGCGCTCAGCTACGCCCTCTGGGACATTCTTGCCGAAACCCTTCCTTCACAACCGGCGGGCGCCGCGGGCCATTCATTGGGTGAGTACACGGCGTTGACAGCGTCGGGCGCCCTCGGATATGAGGCGGCACTCGGTGTTGTGGCTCGCCGGGGCAAGGCGATGGCGACCGCTGCAGACCTGGAACCGTCGGGGATGGCCGCCCTCATAGGTGCTGATGAGGATCTGGCAGCTTCGATCGCGGCCCGGCGTCAGCACGAAGGTGGACGTCTTCAGGTGGCCAACATCAATGCTCCCGGCCAGGTTGTGCTCGCCGGAGGGGCTGATGACATCGTTTGGCTTGCCGCCAATGCCAGAGATCTTGGTGCGAGGAGAGCAATACCACTGAAGGTGGCCGGGGCGTTCCACTCCTCCTTCATGGAACCTGCCGCCGATGAGGTGGCTGGTGCGCTGGCCGAGCTGGAGGTTGACCGTCTCGCTTTCCCTGTGTGGTCGAACACAACGGCAATCGAACATGAGCCTGACACGGTTGCCGAGCACCTGATCCGTCAGGTGGTGTCACCGGTGCGGTTCTCAGAGTGCCTCCTCGGAATGGCAGCCTCGGGCATCGATACGTTCGTTCATGTTGGGCCGGGAGATGTGACAGCGGGGATGGCTCGAAGATCTGTGGAGAATGCAACGGTGGTTGTCGTGTCCACGATCGACGACATCCCTACCGCGGTGGAAGTCATCGGTACCATGGCGTGATTCAGGAGTGACGATGCGAAATGTTGAGATAACCGGCTGGGGCAAGTGCATGCCTCCCAATGTGCTCTCCAACCACGATCTCGAGCAGTTGGTCGATACGTCGGACGATTGGATCACGGCTCGTACCGGAATAAAGGAACGTCGGATTAGTCATGTCGAGGCTTCCGAACTAGCTGCTGTGGCCGGCTTGCGAGCCCTTGCCGCTGCCGGCAAGACCGTCGAGGATGTCGATCTCCTCCTGGTTGCCACTTGCACGGGAGACTCCATCATCCCGTCCACCGCCTCTGTAGTTCAGAAGCGGATGGAAGCGTGGAACGCCGCGGCAATGGATCTCAACGCGGCCTGCTCTGGATTTGTCTATGGACTGGTCGTTGGCACCAACATGATTCGCGGGGGGACCTACCAGACCGTTCTTCTCATAGGTACTGAGAAACTGCACCACCTGCTGGACTTCACGGATCGCTCCACGTGCATCCTGTTCGGTGACGGCGCCGGGGCAGTGGTGCTCGAAGGATCCGATGAGTCGGCCGGCGTTCTCGCTTCCGATCTTGGGACGGACGGATCGGTTGGACACGTCCTAGAGGTGCCTGTGGACGGAACGATGGGTGATCGTGGGCACCCGGATCCCGCCATGTGTGGTATCAGTATGGAGGGTCAGGAAATCTTCCGGAGGGCCGTTACCAAGATGGGCGAGTCCTCACTTATTTCACTCGACAAGGCGGGCCTCGGACTCGACGATGTCGATCTCCTCATTCCCCACCAAGCCAACTCCCGGATCATCGACGCGACCGCGCGTCGTCTTGGTCTCGACGCGGCAAAGGTCTACGTCAACATCCAGTCATACGGCAACACTTCGGCCGCCACAGTTCCGGTGGCGCTCACCGAAGCCCTGGAGGATGGTCGGATCTCAACCGGGGACATAGTCCTGTTCGCCGCATTCGGGGGCGGTCTCACCTGGGCCTCATTGGTTTACAAATGGGGATCGAGAGTCACGCCACTCGGAGAGAGTGACGCCGAGCTTCCACCCCCGGATCGAAACACCCTGGAGTTGCTCCAGCCCAACTTCGACTTCTTCGGCCTGCCGGAGAAGATGGCGTGAACGAAGTGAACGAAGGGAGAGTGGCCCTGGTAACCGGCGCCTCCCGAGGTTTGGGACGGGCGATTGCTATCCGGCTTGCCGGGTCCGGGCACCGGGTCGTAATCAATTTTGCCCGGAACGCCGATGCGGCGGCCGAGGTTATCGCCCAAATCAACGAATCCGGTGGTAAGGCGATTTCCATCGGGGCGGACGTGTCCGATGGCGAGCAGGTCGGTGCCATGTTCGACCAGATCAAAGAAGAAATAGGAGCCGTGGCCGTTCTGGTCAATAACGCCGGCATAACCAGAGACAATCTGCTTCTTCGGATGAGCGAGGATGAATTCGACGACGTGATCGCGACAAATCTGCGCTCGGTCTATCTGTGCACAAAAGCTGCGATGAGACCCATGTTGCGGGCCAGGTGGGGTCGTGTCATCTCAGTCGCCTCGGTGGCCGGACTGGTTGGTAACCCCGGTCAGGCCAACTATGCGGCCTCGAAGGCCGGGATTGTCGGTTTCAGCAAATCGGTGGCGAAAGAAGTTGGGTCACGCGGCATCACCGTGAACGTCGTCGCTCCGGGGTTCATCGACACGGACATGACCGATGGGCTCGACGACGACATGAAGGAAGTCGTCGTCGAGTCGATCACTCTTGGCAGGTTCGGGGATCCTGACGACGTGGCCGGTACGGTCGGCTTCCTGGCGTCGGACGATGCGTCCTACGTCACCGGGCAGGTGATTTCCGTCGACGGTGGCATTGCCTTGTAAGTTCTTCCAAGAACCAACGAGCGAGGAGAAGAAAATGGATAGAAATGAGGTCTCGAGCCGTCTGAATGAGGTGCTTGTGTCGGAGCTCGGGCTGGATGCCGACAAGATAAAGGATGATGCCCACTTCGAGGAGGACCTCGACGTGGACAGTCTCGGTGTTGTTGAGCTTCTGATGGCTCTCGAGGACGAGTTCGACATCAAGATCCCTGACGAGGAGGCCGAGTCGATCATGACCGTTGGTCAGGCCATCGATATGGTCAACGCCAAGCTGGGGGACTGACCTAAGTGGTGTGTCACTAGCCAATGTCAGCGGATCGACGCAGGGTCGTTGTCACCGGGATTGGAGCCATCACACCGGTCGGTCTCGATGCCGTGTCTTCGTGGTCGGCAATCAAGCGGGGCATTTCCGGAATCGGCCCGATCACACTCTTCGACACGGCGGACTACAAGGTAAAGATCGCCGGCGAGGTCTCGGGGTGGGACAACTCGTTGCACTTCGAACGGAAGGATGCCAGACGCCTCGACCGATTCTCGGAGTTTTTCATCGTGGCCTCGCGTCATGCGATCGAGGACGCCGGCCTGAGCTATTCGGGGGATCCTGAAGCAGCGTCGCGAGTTGGCGTCATGGTCGGGGCCGGATTCGGGGGGATGGGCTCTTTCATCGACGAGATCGACACTTTGCGTGATCGAGGACCGGGGCGAGTCAGCCCAACCGGAGTCCCTCGGATCATCCCCAACATGGCGGCAGGTCTGGTATCGATTGAGCACGGCCTCACCGGGCCCGTCTCTTGCGTGGTCACGGCTTGCAGCGCCTCGGCAAACGCCATCGGGGACGCCACAGAGTTGATCCGGAGGGGCGCAGCCGATGTCATGATCGCCGGAGGAGCGGAGGCGGCGATCACCACATTCGGAGTAGCCACATTCGCCCAGGCGAGGGCGCTTTCGGCTCGCAATGACGACCCCGAGGGAGCGTCGCGGCCCTTCGACGCCTCGCGTGATGGGTTCGTCATGGGCGAGGGTGGGGCCGTACTGGTACTGGAGTCACTCGAGCACGCAGAGGCGAGGGGAGCGAGGCCACTGGCCGAGATCACCGGCTATGGCATGTCTGCCGACGCATACCACATCACCCTCCCCAGACCGGGGGGAACAGGGGCGGCACGAGCGATGAAGGCCGCTATGGACGACGCTGGTCTGACGCCAGGGGACATCGGCTACATCAACGCCCACGGGACCTCGACATCCGCCAACGATTCGACGGAAACAGCGGCCATTCGTATAGCGCTGGGGAGCGAAGCCGATGCCACACCGGTCTCCTCGACCAAGTCGATGACAGGTCACATTCTCGGCGGTGCCGGCAGCGTGGAGGCTGTCTTCAGCATCCTCGCGCTGCGAGACCAGGTGCTTCCACCGACCATCAACTATGAGACACCAGATCCCGAATGCGACCTCGACTACGTGCCAAACGTGGCGCGAGAGCTCGAGTTCGACCACGCCATGTCCAACTCGTTCGGCTTCGGGGGTCACAACGTCTCGCTGATCTTCAGCCGGGTGTAGAAGGGGCCTTCACTTTGTTTTCTCACGCCATTCGGCGAGACTTCGATAGATCAGTACCAGGACAAGCCCCACCCCAACTGTCACTGCGACGAAAGTGGCACCGGCGGCTGCGAACGCCCATCCGTTGCAAGATGAGACTTGTCCCGCGCTATCCGGCTGCTGACAGCCGACATCAATTACGACCCAGCCAAGCGCCCCGGCGAGAAGTCCGAGGAGTATCGAAGGTATGGCGATCCAGGGGTTCGGAGACCTTCTCACCTGCGTTTTCCCCGATCATCAAGCCCTGCTTCGTCCAGGATCTCCTGTCGCGCAAGCTCTGGCGGGATTGGATAAGACGATCCAATCTCCCTGGGAGGATGAAAGGCGGTCTTGACTGATCGGTCCCACGCGAGAGCAGCAATCAGGATTCCGAGGCTGGCACTGATGAGTCCATCCGGCCAGCCCATCGGGATCGCGGCCCCAATTGCCAGAACCGGCCAGAGGATTCGGACCGCTAGGAGACCACCGGGGAGGACCCGTGAGTAGGCGAAGCCGGCAAGAGGAGCGGTGAGGCCAACGACGAGGGTGGCCCATGGGGCCGAGCCGCTCTGGGTCACGCCCAAAACGAGGGGTGTCCCGAGGAGAATCAAGGAAAGGAGCACCGCTCTTGGAGGCGGGCCGGCCGCAGCTGGGAGCTTGCGCACCCCGGCAGTGAGCGACGGCATGAACAGAGCCGCCCCGGCCAGCGATGTCGAGGCAAGTCCGATGATCCAGAGAGAATCGATCGGTCGGACTACTGCCAGCAAAGCCGTTGCGCCGACCACGACCAAGCCCAGCCGACGAGCCCACCGACCACCGACAACGACGATCCCGACGACCGACGTGGTCGCCATGCCAAGGAGACTGATGGAAATCAGAAAAACCGAGATCCTGTCGAAAGGTCCACTGTCGACAATGAGGGCGATCGTCCATATCACGACAGCCACAAGTGGCGCGATTGCCAGCAGCGGAGACTTCACGCGGAGGCTCGCACCGGATTACTTCAAGCCGAAGTGGGATGTGTGGGGCCGTCTCCGGCGGTGACCACCCTCAGATCTGACTTCTCCCCGAAACGTGGGGAGTCTCCGGGATGCCAGATCGCTTCCTCTCTCCACACACTCCCGGGGCGGAGGGTGATGATCGCACCGTTCCCGGGCTTGTCGTTGTGGAACTCGGACAATGGTGATCCGACCAACTGCAGACGTCCCGCCTGAATCGGGTCCTGATGGGACACGATCACGACATCGCCGTGGGGATGGTCCTCGTCCAACCGACGGGCAACGTGGGCAACGCGATCGGCAAGGTCGCCCAAATTCTCATCGGCGAAATCGAGCTGATCGGGGTGCTCCAGGTAAGCCTCCAGCTCGCCAGGGAAGACCTCCGGCAATGACCCCCAGGGATGGCCCTTCCATCTGTCGGAGATCGACCACTCGATGAGGTCCTCATCGACATGGACCGGCACGCCAGACCTGGCCGCTATCTCCTCGGCCGATCGGAGCGATCGCTCGAGTGGAGATGACCAAATGGCCACCACCGGTCGCGGACCTAGATACCTGCCGACCCGTCTGGCCTGCTCGAGCCCATGGGGAGATAGGCCGAAACCCGGCATCGAGCCATAGACGAGGTGTTGGGGATTGTCGACTTCCGCATGTCTGACGAGGTGGACCAATGCCGCCATCTGCTCAGTTTGGCCGGTTGCTCCTCCAACCTGAGGTAACTTCGGGGGCTGTGTGGTCAGAACCAATCCTCCATGTCGACATGGATTCGTTCTTTGTCGAGGTTGAGCGTCTTGGCGACCCATCGTTGGTGGGTCGTCCTGTTGCGGTAGGGGGCACCGGTCCTCGCGGCGTAATCGCCAGCGCCTCCTACGAAGCTCGCCGGTTTGGAGTTCATTCCGCTCAACCGACGGCGTCAGCTCTCCGGATGTGTCCGGATCTGATCATCGTTCCACCGGCGCATGGTCGTTACAGCGAGATATCGGTTCAGGTGTTCGTCATCTTTCGCTCATTCACCCCCCTTGTGGAGGGTCTCAGTCTTGACGAGGCGTTCCTCGACGCCACCGGTCTCAGACATCACTACGCATCGTCGACAGAGGTAGGGCAGGCCATCCGCGAGTCGTTGAGGACCGAGCTTCTGCTCCCCGCATCGGTCGGTGTCGCTTCCACCAAGTTCATCGCCAAGCTCGCCTCGGATGAGGCCAAACCCGACGGGCTCTTGCATGTCGCCAAGGACACGCAACTCGAATTCCTTCATGAATTGCCCGCCAGCTCTCTTTGGGGGGTCGGGCCGGCCACTCTCGCCGGTCTCGAGCGACTGGGAGTGGAGACCGTTGGTGACATTGCCGAAATGCCCGAGTCGGCTTTGGCGTCTGCACTCGGCCCATCCGTGGGACGTCATCTCCATGATCTCGCCAACGGGATCGACCCACGACGGATAGAGCCAGACATCGGGGCAAAGTCGATCTCGGTGGAGGAGACGTACAAGACCGATCTGGAAGGCGTCGATGTGATCGAGGCTGCTCTCCTTGCTCACGCCCAAAGGCTCTCAGGGCGGCTTAGACGGAGCGGGCTGTCGGCGCGAACCATCACTCTGAAGACGCGCTACGACGACTTCAGCACTGTGACCAGAAGCCAGACTCTCGACGGCGCCACCGACGGGGCCCGGGATTTGTACAGAATCGGGCTTGAGCTCTTGGGGGGCGTCGATGTGTCACGACCAGTGCGACTGCTCGGCCTGGCGGGGTCGTCTCTCGAGGAATCGACAGAACCAAAACAACTGGACCTGGATGCGTCCGAGATTTGGAATCGGATGGAAGATGCCATCGCCGACATACGCGACAAGTACGGCGACCGTGCAATTTCCCCGGCTCGATTGCTCGATCGGACTGATCCGACCCAACCTGAAATTCCGGGCTAATTGCCTCGCCAGTCGGTGTATTGTTTCTGGTGGGCATCGAGCTTTTGACAGAGTCCGGGTGGATATATGGGCCTTGACGACAAAGAACAGAAGATCCTGGCGGACATTGAACGTCAGTTCTACGAGGAAGATCCGGAACTCGCCCGTGCGGTCAGGGAGATCGAACGACCAGCACGAGTCGGGCTGAGGCTGTCTCTTCTGGGCGTCGTTGCAGGACTTGTGATCGTGATCGCATACGTCTCAACGACCTGGGTAGCCATCCTCGGATTCTCTCTCTTGGTTGCCTCAGCTACTGCCCTGGTCAGCGCTCTCCGTGCCCGAGGATGGACCGTCTCCACCAAAGAGTCGGACGACGAGCCTGTCGAATAGAAGACCCTGGATTCATCCGACGTCCACCTGTCCCACGTGGCTATTGTTCCAGTCCCCAATCGGTGTGATCGCGGGCTAGCGCCGATCATCGGAGAGGAAGACGGGCCCTTGCCCCGGGTCTGTTGGCAAGGTTTAGGAAGGACAGAGTGGAGCAGGCATTCACGGCCGAGCAAACATGCCGGCTCAGCAATTGCACCCATCATCAGCTGCGCTACTGGGACCGAGTCGGTCTGGTCAGCCCCTCGATTCAGGGGACCGGCGGCAGGCCGGGTGTGCGACGTCTCTACTCCTTCAGGGATCTCATCGCTTTGCGTGTCGTCCGGAGCCTCCTTGACAACGGGATGTCTCTGCAGCGGGTACGTCGTGCTTGGGACTATCTGCGTCGTGAAGGAGGCATGGAAGGTCACCTCTCAGACGTCAAACTCGTAACCGATGGGCATTCGATTTTCCGCGTCAGCAATGACGACGGTGAATTGATGGACGCCCTTCGCGAGGGACAACTGGCTTTCTTCGTTGCGATCGATGAGATCGCTCGCCAGGTCGAAGAAGACGTCACCCGCTTTGAGTTGGACCGGGACATCTTCCTGACGATGCTGCGCCGTGTCGAACAGGATGTCAGTGAGGAGCGCACCGCCTTTGGGGGCTAGTGGTGTGTCGCCCAAACGATCGCCGCATCTCACGGACCCTATTTACACGACCCACTACTGATCTCGTCGGATCAGAGAACGGGGGTTGATCGCCGCTTTCGCCCTTGTCACTCCGTCATAGCGTCTATGTATCCACCCTTCGACCTCGAGGAGATCGGACTCTTGGGCCTTCCCTGTGCGTCCCCCATAAATGGCGGCTGAATAGTTGACGGCAAGGGAGAGAAGAGCAGGGTCGGTTTCGGTGGCGAACTCCATCGGGGTCTTGGATGGGAGCACCGCCTCGCCGAGGTCGGTGAGTCGGTCGACAATCTCGTCCCAAGCCGCAGTGATGTCCCCGCTTCGGATTGTCTTTAGCCGGCGTCGTCTGCGCATGGCCTTCATGAGGGGGATCACGCCGGCGAGGAGAGCAACCACCGGAAACACGAGTATCCACCAGCGAGGCCCCTCGGGCGTCACTTCGAGCCCTGGTAGTTCTACAAAGCCTCCCAGATTACCGTCCTCGGGTATGGACAGCGATGGTGTCTGGCCCAGGCCAGCCGCGTTTTCGTCGGATATGAAGTTCGTGGGATCAAAGCCCGCGGTGATGCTCTCGGGCAGAGAATCACTGCGCGGAGTGGGGTCGAAGCGGACCCACCCGAAATCCTCCATCCACATCTCAACCCAGGCGTGGGCGTTCTTGTCTCTGACCGTGATAACACCATCAGATGTCACGGTCCCAGGTGTGAATCCCCAAACCACCCTGCTGGGTATGCCCAACACCCGACCCAGGACCCCCATTGATGTGGCGAACTGCTGGCAGTATCCGATTCGATAGTTGAGGCTCGCGGAGTCACTGAGCCATTCCTCCAATGCCAGTACATCGTGGCCGGTGGTCACATCGATTGAATAGGTGAAATCGCCACTGTCCCGGAACCAATGTTGGAGCAGCCAGGCCTTTTCGAAGTCGGTCACTGCCCCCTGGGTGTGGAGCGCGGCGATACCGGTAAGGGCAGCAGGGAGGTTATCTGGCAGTTCGGTGTAAAAGCTGAGATTGCTGGGTTCCCCGATGTTGCCTCGGTTGAGTGAAGGAGACTCGTTGAAAAGACCGGCGTTGGCCGCTCCGGCGAATATCGGGCTGAGTTGGCCGTTGTCTCCGGTAGCCAGTGCACCGAGATCGTTGTTCTGCAATGGGTACGCGCCGAGCAATTGGTACTGATCCCCGGGGCGGAGTCTCGGGGGGTAGATCAGTGACGAGTCCGAGGCGACCTTCACATTCAGCGGGCTGATGGCGCCGTTTTCGTCAAAGGCGAAGATCTCTGTTGCGATGCCTGCGGTCGGCATGACCTCGCCACGTAGCTCATCTATGAGGATGCGCTGAAGAACATCCGTCGTGGTGCCCTGATAGCGATGATCCGGGGCTCCGATCGCCCGTCCCGGCTCATAATTCCTGATCGATGTGCTCGATCGGCCCCATCCCGTCCCGTCAAACTCGTCTAGGGATTCCATCCGCCAGTAGATCTCTCCCGGCGGTGGCGAATCATCAGCGAGCGTCGCTCTGAATACGACGGCATTGGTGGGACTGAGGAGTCGTTGTCTCAGATCGACGAAACGATCGTATGAGATTCCGCCACCGCCGGTCCCATAGCCGCTTGCTCCCGACCTCCATGGAAGATTGCCATACTCGGAAACCGCGCCGGCGGCGCCGTTGGCGGCTGCAATGGCGACCACGCCGACCAATCCGGCCATAATCAGAGCCATGGTCCCCGACCGTCTCGCCATCGGGCGACCTTCCACGTCACGCGCCCTCCCCGCATCTTCATGCCGTTCCATCCCCAGGGCGGTGACTGTGAGAGCAAGCATGACCGCGGAGCCGAGCATCCATCCCAAACCCCCCGGTAATCGGTCGAATATCGCGAACTGGAGATAGACGACTATCGATGGAACCACCATTGCCGCCACCGAACCGGTGGCCATACCCCACACGTACAAGGCTGCAACCACCCATACGAGAACGGCGAGGATGGCGATCACACCCTCGCTGGGAACGATCGGCGGGATACCCGACCGAATCAGACGTATCGCATGGTCCATTTCTACGGCAAGGGCCGCTGGGGTGTCGGTCGAAGGCAGAATGCCGGCGATAAGGGTTTTCGGAACGCTGACTCTCAAGAGGAGAATCAGACCCGCCATGGAGAATACGACCACCGACGTGAGGCGACTTGTGAAGAGTTGGAGGAGTAACCACAAGACCACTCCACCGAGAATGGTCGAAGCGATGAGGATGAGACGCCATTCGGGCACCCCCGGCCCACTCTGCAGAAGTCTCCCGAGTCGTCCCAGGACGAGAACGAAGGCGAAGATTCCGGCTAGCTGGCCGAGACGGCGGTCCATGATGACCTCGTTGCGCTTAACCAGGCGCTGGCCCATTCTCCGGTGGGATCGACGGTGACGGTGGCCACACCAAGACGGTGGAAGCCGACAAGCGTCTGGGAAGTAGTGCTGGATGCCCCCATCAGCAGGGTGGCCCGGTAATGGTTCGATAGGAGTTGTTGAACCGTGAGCAGGCTGCGGTCTGCGACACCGGTCACCAAGACGAGGGCTCCGCCGCCGCCTTTCTGACGGATTCGGCCTGCCACCGCCTCGATGTCGATTTCGTCATTGGGCTCCACGAGGGCGAGTCGCTCCATTGCGGCGGAGTACCTGGAGGCATCGATCGGCTCAGGGTCCCCGGCCCAGAGATCGGCGTCGAACCCGGACTTGACCAGATGAGTCACAACGCTGGCGGCACCCGACACTGCCATCTCGAACGCGTCGGCCGACTCGTAAACAGACGGCCTCACATCCAACAGGACCAACGCTCGCGATTGCCAGGGAGTCTCCAATTGCCGGATCATGAGCTCATCGGTTTTTGCGGTGTAGGGCCAGTGGATCCGACGCATGTCGTCGCCACGCTGGTATTCGCGGAGTGTGTAGAAGTCCTCACCGCCTCGTTGGCTGTGCTCGGGCCGTGAGGCGCTGATCGCCGGGTCCCGACCTCTGATGACAGGAAATCCGGTGAGTTCCTCAACGGTGGGGTACACAACCAGCCGGTCGATCGGACCGTCCGGCGCTGACAACTCGGCCAGCCTCAAAGGATCTGAGGTGGTGGCCCTGGCCGGCCCAACTCTATAAACCCCCCGGGGGCGACAGGTAACCCGGTAGGTCGCTGATGCCGTCTCGTCTCCCATCAACTTGGCGATTTCAAAAACAGCCATACCCAAGCTCTCGACTTCGTCGTGGATGCTCAGGTGGCGAAGAGGTCGTCTTCGCCGATTGCGAAGAACCAGAGTCACTGTGGTGGTGTCGCCGTTGTGCACCGTTGTCGATCCGAGTCGCCTGCCCATGTCGAGTTGCGGATCGTGGCGTAGGACATACCCAATTGCGGCCAACTCGGCTACGACGAAGAAAATTCCTGTGAGAAGCAGTTCTGGATCTCCGAAGACCCACCACAGGATGATCAGAGCCAAGCCGGCGCCCGAGAGAACCCAGCCCCGAAGTGTGGGCATCAGGTGGCTATCCGGGACGTCGTTCCCGGCACACGAATACGACCCAGGACATCCTCGATGAGGTCGGCCACGGTCTCGCCGCGCATCTGTGCCTCTGGTCGCATTGCCAGCCGATGCTCGAGCACAGGCTGAGCCAGTATCTTGATGTCGTCGGGCATCACGTAGTCCCTACCTTTGGAAGCAGCGCGGGATCGGGCAAGACCTTGGAGAAACAAAGCAGATCTGGGCGAAGCGCCGAGCATCACGTCGGGGTGAAGACGGGTGCCCTCGACAAGGTCGATGATATAGTTCTTGACCGATCGTGAGACCGCAACCTCTTTGGCTATGGCGATCATTTCCTGAACGTCATCCACCCGAACCACCGGTTGGAGATCGAGGAACGTTGAGCGGACACCGTGGATGTCGAGCATCTCTATCTCCTTCTCTCGACTCGGGTAACCGATGACCACCCGCATCATGAATCGGTCCAGTTGCGCCTCGGGCAGTGGATAGGTCCCCTCGTGCTCGAGGGGGTTTTGGGTGGCGATCACCATGAAGGGCAGTGGTAGTTCCCTGGTGACTCCATCCGACGTCACCTGACGCTCGGCCATGGCCTCGAGAAGCGACGACTGCGTTTTTGGGCTGGCTCGGTTGATCTCATCGCCGACGACGATGTTGGCGAATATCGGTCCCTGCTTGAACTCAAAAGCTCGTCTCTCGCGGTCCCAGACCGATATTCCGGTCACATCTGAAGGGAGCAGGTCTGGAGTGAACTGAATTCTATTGAACGCGCCTTCGACTGAGCGTGCCAGCGACTTTGCCAACTGCGTCTTGCCGACGCCTGGCACATCCTCCACGAGCACGTGCCCTTCGGACACCAATCCGAGCAGGATCATATCGATCACGTCCCGCTTGCCCTGGATGACAGTCTCGACGTTGGAGGCGATCCTTTCGAAATACTCACCGAATACGTCGATACTTCCTGGGTCTGACGGGCTCACGACAACTCCCTCCGTATCCAAAAGATGACTCTAACGACGGGAACGCCGTGCGGGAGCTAGACTTTCGGGCGGGGAATCTATCTGGGAGCAACGTCGTGACGGCCAGGTTGGGGCTTGGAGGCCACCTGAAAGCACTGATCAGAGAGCCTCTCCTGTGGTCGGAGGCTGTCCGGGCTGTTTTTGCAATGCGCCGCCTGGGGCGGTTTTTGCCGTCGTCTGCGTACCTCGATTGGCGCACCCACACCGCATACGGTGATTCGAAGGCCTCGATCACTTCGATCGACATGGCCCACTATCTCCGATGGCGTAGGGAAATGAGGACGATGAGTCGCTGGGGGAGAGTGACATGACCCCCAATCTTGCCAGCCGTCTCCAAGACATCCCGGGAATCGCCTCAGTAGCCGTGGACCTCACCGACTCCGGCGGCGGAATCAACATCCGGTTGGAAGCGGGCGCCGATGAGGCGGTCGTCATGGAGAGGCTCCGCGCCCTTCTTGTCGCGTACGGGGTGAGGTCTCCCAATCCTCCTCGGCTGCGGTTGGGACGTCGGACCAAGTATCTGGACGACAGCCCGCTCGGAGTCGACGTGAAGATCACGCCGATCAAGGCAGGTGCTCGTGTTCAAGTAGCCACGACCAAGGTGCGCTCTTTTCGCGTCGTGCCCGCCACTCCGGAGGCGATCGCTCAGGGGCTCTCCGACGCCTGGTGCCAGGTAGTCGGAAGGATACCGGTCGAGATAGTAAGCGTGACCATGGGTGATGAGGGAGAACTCACCGTGGTGGCTTCGGATGGAGAACACGAGACGAGTGCCACCTCAAACGTTTCATCCGGTTGGGAAGAGGCGCTGGCCCGTGCCGTCGGTCGCGCCATTGGTGTCGTTGACTCATTCGCGAGTCCGGCTCCCGTTGCGGTCAACTCCTGAAGACAGCCGGTCGGCATCTCCCAGCCCTCGCTACCCTTATCCCAGACAAATCGGAGAGAATGAATGGCCCGAGCCCTTGTCCTCAATGCCAGTTATGAGCCCCTCTCCGTCGTCAGCGAACGGCGGGCAGTTGTGCTCGTCCTGACCGACAAGGCGAACGTTGTGGTCACCAAGGATGAGATCTGGAACTCCGAGACCCTGTCTATTGAGATTCCCTCAGTCGTGAGACTGATCAGCTACGTGAGGGTGCCGTACAGGAGGGCAGTCCCTGTTACCAGGAGAGCCGTCTTTGGGCGAGACGGTCATCAGTGTCAATACTGCGGTGGTCCCGCCGAGTCTCTGGACCACATCAGACCTCGGTCAAAGGGCGGGGATCACAGCTGGGAGAACGTTGTGGCGTGTTGCCGCGCTTGCAACGTGCGGAAAGGTGACAGGCTGCCGGATGAAAGCGGTTTCCGTTTGAGAAGCAGACCTGGTCCACCCCGTCGATTCGCCTGGATTTACGCTTCGACCGGATTTCAGGTGGATCCGTCATGGCAGCCATATCTCTTGGCCGAGTCTGCCTGAATCGTCGTCGGAGAATTTCTTCGGATCTTCTTCGGCTTGGTGTCTTTCGGGTCGAATCGGTCCCTGCTGGTCTGTTGAGTGGAGACTTGTGCCTCCGCAGGAGCATTTCGCCGTGTTGAGCGATGCCGAGTCGAACGGTTGGAGTTGTCAGGGGTGTTCACTCCCATCCGGATGATCAGCCGAGCCGTCCATGGATGAGATGGCTGCCGCCCCCCACCTCTGACCTCCTCGATTTAGGGCGCCGATTCTTCTAAGCCGCGTGGCTAATCCGCGTCCGCAAGAGGGTAGGGGAGGGGAGTGTCGCCCACACAATGGAGGATGGTGGGGCAAAAAGGTTGACATGTGGGGGGAAGTGGGTCATAGTGGCGACCAGCCCCAGTGCTGAGGGGATTCGACGGTGAGGACGGACGGGAAAGATCTGAAGTGTTCCTGGGTGAGTACTTCCATAGCCTCGACGGCAAAGGACGGGTGGTCATGCCCTCCTCTTTCCGCCGTCGTCTCGAAGACGGATGTGTCGTCACCAAGGGACAAGACGGTCAACTCGTCATATTCTCAGCCGAGGACTTCGAGAAGAAGGCCTCCGAAGTGATCGAGCGTCCTCAGGACCGTGGTGGGAGACGATTCTCCAGGACGGTCTTTGGCGGCGCCGACCTTCAGACACTGGACAAATCCGGTCGAGTCCTCGTCAAGCCGGACCTGCGCGAGTTTGCCGACGTCGAGACGGCCACGGAAATAGCTGTCATTGGCGTGTTCGACCACGTGGAGCTTTGGAAGAAAGAGGTCTACCTGGCCGACCGTGAGACCGGTGACGAGACCTATCTCGACGTGGAGGCCTGATCCACAGATAGCTACTGCCTTGGCTCATCGCCAGCCCCCCGGAACCAATTGGAACGCCCCTGACTCCGCCCGCTTCTAGTTGGTACCAGCGCCCGGGGGGCTGGCAATGAACCAGGACCGGAGAAACGAGGACGGGGAGTACCACCGGGCGGTTCTGCTTGATGAGGTGGCCGAGTTGTTAGCCCCCGTCATGCCGGGAATTGTGATTGACGCAACGTTCGGAGGCGGTGGTCACAGTCGGCGTTTGTTGGACGAGTTCGGAGCTGAAGTGACGGTTGTTGGAGTAGATAGAGATCCTGAGGCCCTGGAGCAGGCCAGGGAACTTGGTGTTGTCGCTGTCCAGGGCAACTTCGAGGACCTGAGCAATATTGTCCTCCCAATCATCGAGGAACCTCCAGCCGGGGTCCTTTTTGACTTTGGCGTCTCGTCACATCAACTGGACGAAGCGAGCCGCGGGTTCTCATACAGAAACGACGGCCCTCTCGACATGAGGATGGGGCCTGATGCGAAGCACCAGGCTTCAGATCTTGTCAACGACTGGAGCGAGAGTGACCTCGTTCGCATCCTCCGCGACTACGGCGAAGAACCACTGGCCCGGCGCATCTCCCGGGCAATAGTGGAATCGCGGCCTATCAATTCCACTGCCCAGCTATCCACCGTCATTGCACAGGCAATGCCTGCGGCCAGGCGTCGGGCGGGTCATCCTGCCCGACGCACCTTTCAGGCCATACGCATTGCGGTCAACGACGAGTTGGATGCCGTCCGTTCCGGGATCGACCAGGCTGTTGACATGGTCCGACCCGGGGGACGGGTGCTGGCCATCTCGTATCACTCTCTCGAGGATCGCATCGTCAAGCAACGATTCGTCGCCGGTGCGGCGGGTTGTACCTGTCCGCCCGATCTCCCGGTGTGCGGTTGCGGGATGACCGCGGAGCTTCGTGTTTTGACCAGGAAACCGATTCGGGCGTCAGCAGCCGAAGTGGAGTCCAACAACAGGTCCCGGTCGGCAGTCCTGCGTGCAGCCGAAAGGCTTGCGGCGTGACGGCCCGCCCGGTTCGACGTCTGGCCGAGCAGGACAACTTGCGTCTCCTGAAGGGACGACGGCTCCGCCGTCCGACACTCGCCCCGTGGATGCTCATGGTCCTCATCGGTGTCGTCGCGTTCCTGGGCCTTGGCTTCGCCAGAACCAGCCTTGATCGGAGTGCCTTCGACCTCGCCGAGTTGAGCAAGGCCATCAGCGAGGAAACGGCCACGAACCGTCAGATGAACCTCGAGATTGCCCGTCTTGTCAACCCGGCGCGAATCTCTCCTCTGGCCGAGGAACTCGGGTTGGTGATCCCCGACACCACGAAACAGCTTCTTGTTGACCTGACTCCGGAGATACCCGTTGTTGCCGGAGCTGAAGGGGAGGGGAACAATCAATGATGATCCGTGGTCGCATCAGTACCGGGTATGAGATCGGGGTGGGGTGCCTCGGTTCACCGGAGAGCCAGCCGGGGAACTGAAGCCATGGCCGCCCCCAAGGCTGCCCGGCGCCTTCAACCTTCTAAAGTTCGAGTGGCGGTCATCGGCCTGGCCGTGGTGGCGGCCTGGATGGGAATGGGCTATCGGCTGTTTCAGATCCAGGTTGTCCAAGCCGCTGACCTGGCGGAGCAGGGTCTAAATCAGAGACTCGTGTCCCGGGACCTGGCTCCACAGCGAGGCAAGATCTTCGACCGTAACGGCGAGCTTCTTGCGATGACCGTGCAGGCCCAGAGCATCTATGCGGTGCCCAGTCAAGTCGAAGAACCATTGTGGGTGGCACAGCAGATTGGGGGCCCACTCGGAGCCGACACTGATGTTCTCTATCAGCGCCTCATCAGCGACCGCGAATTCGTCTACATCAAGAGACAGGTCGAGGATGTGGTAGCCGACGAAGTTCTCGGTCTCGAGATCCGCGGCGTCTACTCCCATCCGGAGCCCACGCGGATCTACCCCGCTGGAGCGGTGGCGAGCCACGTCACCGGGTTCGTCAACATCGACGGCGATGGCCAGGAGGGTCTCGAATTGGTTTACGACGAAGAGTTGCGCGGCACCCCCGGCAAAGCCGAGTTCGAAAGGGACCTCCAGGGACGTGTTATCCCTCAGGGGTACAGCCGGATAGTCCCTGCCATCCCCGGTGTCGATCTGAACACGACCATCGACCTTCCGCTCCAGTATCAAGCGCAGCAGGCCTGTGTGCTTGCCCTGGAACAGACCGGTGCCATCTCGTGTTGGGTTGTCGTCCTCGCAGTGGAGACTGGCGAGGTGCTTGCCATGGTTGGCGCCCCGATCTTCGACCCCCAGACCAGACAGACACAGGATCCTTCGTGTGAACAAGCCGAAGACCCGGTTGCCTGCCGTGCATTCAGCAACTTCATCGTTCGTGGAATCTATGAGCCCGGGTCAACTCAGAAGCTGATAACGGTGGCGGCGGCGCTTGAAGAAGGCGAGGTGTCGATCGGGACCGTTTTTCCCGAAGTCCCCGACGAACTGGAACTGAGAGATGATGCTTGTCGTTTTGCCGATGACGAGCTTTATGGGTGCTATCGCGATTTCGAGAACCATGCCACCGAGGATATGAGCGTGGCGCAGATATTCACGAGGTCGTCGAACATCGGAACGATCAAGATTGCCGAGACTCTCGGCCAAGATCGTTTGATCCAGTACATCGAGGCCTTCGGGCTTGGTAGCAAGACAGGTATCGACTACACCGCCGAGGCCCCGGGGATTCTCAACTTCGAGGCGGGATGTGCGACTTGTTGGGCGTCGGCTGCCATCGGATACTCGGTCGCTGTCACACCGTTGCAGATGGCTGCCGCCTATGCCGCCATCGGCAATGACGGCATCTGGACTACTCCCCACATTGTGTCCTCGAAGACCGACGTCGACGGTGAGACTCAAGTGGCCGGAATGCAAACGAGACGAGTGGTGTCATCCGGTACCGCGCTTCTCATGCGCGAGTTGCTGGCTTTAGTGGTTGAGAAAGGCACCGGGGCAGCGGCGGCCATTGACGGTTATCGGGTCGGAGGCAAGACCGGAACGGCGAACAAGCTTGGCGACGACGGCCGCTACACGGAGACGACCAGGGCTTCCTTCGTAGGCATGGCGCCTATCAACGATCCAAAGGTGGTTGTCGCCGTTCTCATCGATGCGCCGTCGTTTGACTATCGCACAGGCGGTCTGTCCGCAGCACCCGTCTTTGCCGCGGTGATGAAACAAGCCCTGCACCGGCTGGGAGTGACACCCGATGGCCATCAGCGGTAGGAGCGTGCAACAGCTTGTTGAGGTGGCGGGAGGGATCCTTGTCGCGCCAGAGACGGGAAAAGTCGAGGTTGCGGTTGTTGATGTCACCCACGACTCCCGGCAGGCGGGCAACGGCATCCTCTTCGTGGCGATTCGGGGTGCCCTGGTCGACGGACATGCCTTCGTCTCCGGGGCCGTGGCAGCCGGCTCACCGGCCGTATGCGTCGATCATCCGACCGGCTCGACCGTCATGGAGATTGTCGTCCCTAACACAAGGAGTGCTCTAGGAGTGTTGGCCGCATCGGTGCACGGTGACCCGTCCCAAACGATGAAAGTGATAGGTGTCACAGGGACAAATGGCAAGACGACAGTCACTCATTACACCGAATCCATAGCGTCGTCGGCAGGGCTGTCAACGGGTCTGATCGGCACTATCCACACCCGCATCGGCGATGAGGTCGTCAGATCGCTCCACACCACCCCTGAGGCGTCGGACTTCCAGCGACTTCTGGCACGGATGCGTGACAACGGAGCCGAGTTCGTGGCAGCGGAGGTGTCGTCCCATGCACTCGAGCTTGGACGCGTGGCTGCCACCACCTTCGCAGTGGCTGCATTTACCAATTTCTCTCAGGATCATCTCGATTTTCATGGTGACATGGACAGTTACCGCACCGCCAAACTGAGGCTGTTCGATGAGTACGAGGTGGGAATCGCCGTTGTCAACATCGATGACGAAGTCGGAGAAGAGATAGCCCGAATCTTTCACGGGTCACTTCTACGCGTGGGAGCGGATGGCGAGATCCGCATCGGCGACATGGCGCCGACTGCGCGTGGTACGTCCTTCAGTTTGACCACTCCGTGGGGCTCCGCCGAGCTGACGGCTCCAGTGGTGGGATCGTTCAACGTCGACAATGCCGTACTGGCAGCTGCTTGCGGTCTGGCTGCCGGTCTCGGCTTCGATGATGTCGTCTCGGGACTTCAATCGCTCCAAGGGGTGCCAGGAAGATTCGAGGTGGTTTCTCACGATGACCCGGTCCGGGTCATCGTCGATTATGCCCACACTCCGGAAGGGATTGTGGAAGCAGTGGCCACAGCACGGGGTCTGGGAGGACGACGTGTCATCGCACTGATAGGAGCGGGCGGGGACCGCGATCAAGCAAAGCGGCCTTTGATGGGGTCGGCGGTCTCCCGTGCAGACCTGGCCATCGTCACGAGCGACAATCCGCGTTCCGAAGATCCTGCGGCTATCGCCGATGCAATCGTGTCTGGTCTTGACTCTTCAGCCGAGTCGATTGTGGATCTGGATCGTTCGTCTGCGATCTCAAAGGCGATCAATGCGGCGGGCGACGGTGACATCGTTCTGATCCTCGGTCGGGGTCACGAACCAATGCAAGAAATCGCAGGCGAGATGCAACCATTCGACGACCGGGAAGTGGCACGAGAAGCTTTGAGCCGTCGTCGGATGTCCACCGATCCTGCCCCCGGGTCAGCGAGCATGGAACAGTGATTGCCCTTCTGATTGCTGGAGCTGTTGGGCTGTTTGTGTCGATATTCGGCACGCCGTACGCGATTCGATTCCTGCGTAGGCGGGAGATTGGCCAGTTCATCCAGGAGGACATCAAGGGTCACGCCCACAAGCAGGGCACTCCAACGATGGGTGGGGTGGTTTTTGTGCTCGCCGCCATCGTCGGATGGCTCCTGTCCCATGTTCGGATATGGAGTCCCGGTACCGGGTTCAGTCTCGAGATGAGACCGTTCAGCGCTGGTGGGTTGCTGGTGGTTTTCGCTTTGGTGGGTATGGCCCTTGTCGGGTTTGCCGACGATTGGGCCAAATACAAGGGGAAACGAAGCCTCGGTTTGTCGAAGACCGTGAAGTTCGGCATGCAGTTGGCGATTGCTGCCCTTTTTGCATGGGGGGCATCAGTGGCTGGCGTGGTCACCGAAATCTCCTTCGTCAGACCACTCGGGATCGACCTCGGACCCTTCTTTGTCATCTGGGTGCTTTTGATGCTCACGGGAACGGCCAACGGGGTGAACTTGGCGGACGGCATGGATGGTCTCGCCGCCGGCTCGTCGGCATTGGTGGTCGCGTCGTACACGGTCATTGCCTTCTGGCAGTTCAGGAATCCGGATTTCTACTCGGGCGTCGACCCACTCGAGCTTGCCATCATTTCAGCTGCGATGTTTGGGGCAATACTCGGATTTCTGTGGTGGAACGCACCTCCGGCCAAGGTATTCATGGGCGATGTCGGCAGCCAGGGTATAGGAGGATTGCTCGCTGCCGTCGCTCTTCTCACCAACACCCATCTTCTATTGGCTGTCCTCGGTGCGATCTATGTCGCCGAGGTGTTGTCGGTGATACTCCAGGTCGCCAGCTTCAGGCTGACCGGAAAACGAATCTTCCGAATGTCGCCGCTCCACTTCCACTTCGATCTTCGTGGCTGGCCGGAAACCACCGTGGTAATCCGATTTTGGATTCTCACCGGCATCGGGGTGGCTTTGGGTCTCGGGTTCTTCTATGGGGACTTTCTTCGACTCGAGGGGATTCTGTGAGCCGGTTGCTCGTTCTCGGTGCAGGAGTCTCGGGTCTGGCCGCCGGGCGTCTCGCTCGGAGAGAGGGTGCTTCGGTCACCATCTACGACGAGAAACCGTCTTCGGAGGCCCTGGGGGAGGGATTTGCCATCGCCAACGGAAGTTGGGACCCGGTGCTTCTCAATGGCATCGATGTTGTGGTTGCAAGTCCGGGTTTCTCTGAACGGTCTATGCCCATCGTCGAGGCTCTCGAGTGGGGCATTCCGGTGTGGAGCGAGATTGAGTACGCATGGCGTCACTTGCAACTCCCGGTGATCGCGGTCACCGGCACCAACGGTAAGACCAGCGTTACCGAGGCGACGGCGGCCATGCTGGAAGCCTCGGGTCTCAACGCTCCCGCCACCGGAAATATCGGAGCACCGCTGTCTGATTTCACCGACGACGGGTATGACGCTCTAGTGGTAGAGGTCTCCAGCTTCCAACTCAGATTCACAGAGACGTTCCATCCGCTGGCTGCGGCGATCACCAACGTTGCTGCCGATCACCTCGACTGGCATGGGTCTGAATACGGCTACCGATCGTCGAAGGCTCGCATCTACGCCAATCAGACCAGCAACGACCTTTTGGTCTATGACTGTGACGACGGGGGAGCCACCGAGCTCGCGATGGCAGCTTCGTCGGAGACGTACCCGATCTCCGGAAGACGACTTCCTTCCGGAGGCGGCGGAGTGGATGAAGGTTCGCTCGTTGTGGGAGACGTCGTGATCGATATCTCCGAGTTGACCTCCCAGGACACGAGTCATTTGGCCAACATTGCCTCGGCGGCAGCTCTCGCGTTGCGGGTAGGTGCTACTGAGGAAGCAGTGGTGAAGGGCGCCACTGGATATTCGCCTGGACCGCATCGACGTTCTCTCGTTCACGAGGGGAACGGAATCCGATGGATCGACGACTCGAAGGCAACCAACCCACATGCGGCACTCTCCTCGATTCGGGCGCACGATTCCGTGATCCTGATCGCAGGAGGCCTACCCAAAGGACTGGATCTCACCCCCATTGCGGCGGAGCCGAACGTTCGGATACTCATCGGCATAGGTGAGGCAGGACCCGGGTTGGCCGCTTCTGCCGGTGAGCGGGGGAGGCTTGCCGGAACTTTGGACAATGCGGTTGAGATGGCTGCTCAGGCGGCCGAGGACGGTGACACGGTGCTTCTGGCTCCAGGATGTGCCAGCTTCGACCAGTTCGACTCGTACGCCGCGCGAGGAGACCGATTCGCCGAGTTGGTAACGCAACGAATGGAAGACCCGCCGCGATGACCGCCAAAGTCACGTCAATCGCTAGCGTGCGGGCCGCTGCCCGAGACAGAGCGGAAATGCTCAAGGCCAACAACCGAGCGGCAACCACGCTTCTTGTGGTGGTCGTCGTGCTCGTGGTCGTTGGTCTCGGTGCCACTCAGTCGGCGTCGTCGGCAGTTGCTCTTGATAGAACCGAGGACAGCCTCTTCTTCTTCAAACGCCAGCTCGTTGGAGTTGGACTTGGCACACTCGCTTTACTCATCACGAGCCGCATTCCATATCAGTTCTACCGCCGGATCGCGGTGCCACTTTTTCTTCTCACCATCGGACTCCTCGGGGCCGTTCTTCTGGTCGGGACGGAGATCAACGGAGCGAGAAGATGGCTAACACTCCCTCTGCTGAGTTTCCAGCCTTCCGAGGTGGCCAAAGTGTCCGTCGTGTTTGTGCTGGCCTACCTCCTCGAGCGCAAACACAAATTGCTCAACCGGTTCGGTCATTTCATCGTGCCCGTTTTGGCCACCGTGGGACTGGTGGGGTTGCTGATCATCAAGCAGCCGGATCTGGGGACACTGATCGTCATTGGGGCGGCAGCACTCGCTGTGATCATGGCCAGCAATGCGCCGATGAAGTACGTGTTTGCCCTGGGGTTGGCGGCGGTTTTTGTAACCACCGTCTTTGCCTTTTCCGAGTCGTATAGGGCCGACCGGATAACCGCCTTCCTCGATCCGTACGCCGATTCATCCGGCGACGGGTACCAGGTGATCCAGGGGTACTACGCGTTGGGCAACGGCGGGCTCTTCGGCGTCGGCCTTGGAGCGAGTCGGGCGCGGTGGTTCTACCTTCCCAATGCACACACCGATTTCATCTTCGCCATCATCGGGGAGGAGACGGGCCTGGTCGGCGGTCTCACCGTGTTCGGTCTGTTCGTCGTCCTTGGGCTGGCCGGTTGGGCGGTGGCATCCCGGGCCCCGGACCCGTTTGGTCGTATGGTCGCCGCAGGAATCACGGTGTGGCTCTCGTTCCAGGCATTGATAAACATTGGTGGCGTTCTGGGCGTGGTCCCGATCACCGGAATCGCATTGCCCTTCGTCTCGTTCGGATCGACTGACCTAATCGTCTCGATGGCAGCGCTTGGTGTCCTCGTGAACATCGCTCAAAGCGGTGTCCATGGGAAGCCATGACGTTTCTCATCGCTGCTGCTGGCACGGGAGGCCACGTCTTCCCGGGTCTCTCAGTTGGGGAGGCGTTGGTCAACCTGGGGACCCCCCGGGATGAGGTCCTATTTGTTGGTGGCGAACGGCTCGCCGCGGAGGTCTACCCCGAGGAAGGTTTCCCGTTTCTCCAGGTAGAGCTTCGGGGTCTACAACGGTCGCTGACTCCAAAGAATCTCACCCTGCCCAATGTAGTTCGCAAGGCAAGGAACAGGATCCGCCACGCCATTCTCGAAGAGCCCGTGCGGGTGGCGCTGGGAATGGGCGGTTATGTCACGATCCCGACCGGCATGGCGGCAAGAAAGGCGAAGATTCCGTTCCTACATTCGGAGCAAAATGCCCAAGCCGGAATGGCCAACCGCGTCGCCGCCCGCTGGGCGCTTCGCACGTTTGGCTCCTTCCCGGAAACCGGTGGTTTGCCAGGCGCCGAGTGGGTGGGTAACCCTGTACGAGAAGGATTCTGGTCATTCGATCGTGATGCACTCAGAGCCGAAGTGAAGAAACATTACGGCATTGAACTCGACGCCCCTGTACTTGGTGTCTTCGGTGGCTCACTAGGCGCGGGAGCGATCAACGAGGCGGTCTCGGCGATGGTGGGGCAATGGGACGGCCCCCCTATGGCAGTCGTGCATCTGACCGGTGCCCGCAACATCGAAGCTCACCGATCGCTCCGGCATGCTCCGAATGTCCAATGGATGCGGGTTGGGTTCGAGGAGTCGATGGAGATCTTCTACGCGATCTCCGATCTCGTTGTCGCACGCGCCGGAGGAGCGGTTGCCGAGCTAACAGCCACGGGGACACCATCGATTCTCATTCCGGGTGACTTCGGTTCGACCGGGCACCAGACTGGCAACGCCCGCTATCTGACCGAATCTGGAGCGGCCATCACGCTTCCGGAGGCCGAGATTGGCCAGCTGTCCGATGTCGTGAGGAACACGCTTTTCAATGACGACTCGCTCGAGATGATGCGAAGCTCGGCCCGACGGATAGCGAGACCCGAAGCAGCCGTCACGATTGCCAAGGCGATGATGGAGGTCGCTCAATGAGGCTTCCCTACAAGCGTATCCACATCGTGGGCGCCGGCGGGACCGGCATGAGCGCCATTGCCAAGGTTCTGGTGGCTCAAGGATATGAAGTGTCGGGGTCCGATTTGCGGGGTGGCGCCACCCTGGAAAGTTTGGCCGATATCGGCGTTGCGGTGTTCACGGGTCACCACCCGGAGGTAGCTGTTTCAGCGGATCTCGTTGTGGCGTCCTCGGCGGTACCCGAATATGACCAGGAACTGGCCGCTGCCCACGACGAGGGAATCCCGACGTGGCGACGTCCCCAGTTTCTGGAGGCTCTTACATCCGATATATCGACGATCGGGGCAACCGGAACCCACGGAAAAACGACCACTACGGCACTCATGATCACCGCTCTGCAATCCACGGGTTTGGATCCATCCTTTGTCATGGGCGGCGAGCTTTCCCACTTGGGGACGAACGGCCATGTTGGGACCTCCGACTTGCTGGTCCTGGAGGCGGATGAGGCGTTCCGCACTTTCGAGAACCTCCATCTCGATGGTCTTGTCGTTACCAATGTGGAGGCCGAGCATCTGGAACATTTCGGCACGGAACAAGACCTGATCGATAGTTTCGTCTCAGTTGCGGAGTCGGTGTCCGGGCCTGTCGTTGCCTGTGTCGACGATCGGGGGGCAGCCGAGGTTGCTTCTCGCGCAAGGACGCTCACCTATGGCCAGTCACCCGCTGCTGCGTGGAGGATTGAAGGTCTCGAGAGGAAAGGTCCCGGTAGCACGTTCCAGCTGGTCGGTCCCACCGGAAGTGTCAACGTCGAGTTACAACAGCCGGGGAGACATTTTGCCCTCAACGCCACGGGAGTTCTAGCGCTTCTCGCTGAGCTCGGTCACGATTTGGACGCCATCGCAAGAGGGCTTTCTGGGTTTCGGGGAGTGGATAGACGCTGGGAGCATCGTGGCACGGTTGGGGGGGTGGTGCTGTATGACGATTACGCCCATCATCCGACTGAGGTCAGGGCCACTCTCGAGGCAGCCAGCGGGGTGGCGCAAGGCCGGCTCTGGGCCGTGTTTCAGCCACATCTCTATTCCAGGACGGAGCGATTGAGTGACGAGTTTGGCGCCGCCCTCTCATCCGCTGACGTAGTCGTGGTAACCGACGTTTACGGCGCTCGGGAAGAACCAGTACCCGGTGTGACCGGCGAATTGGTTGCAGACGCCGCGAGAGCGGCCGGCGCCGAGGTCTACTACGTACCCCACCGCGCCGACTTGGTTGAGTTCCTGCTTCCGAAGGTGGATAGCGGAGACCTGGTGCTCACAATGGGGGCGGGTGACATCACTCTGCTCCACACTGAATTCGCTTCCAGACTCGGTGCCCTGACGTGACTCCGCTGACGCGTCTCGTTGAACAGGGCAAAGTGCTTGAGAACGTGCCGCTGGGACCCTTGACCACCTACAAATCGGGTGGACCAGCCCGATACCTCGCGGAGATTGACGACATCGAGTCGCTCCGAGCGCTGATAGCAACAGGTGTCACGGCCAGTCATCCACTGCTGGTGTTGGGAAGGGGGTCCAACCTCGTGGTCGCCGATGCTGGCTTTGCCGGCCTGGTGATTCGGCTTAGACGGAGTTTTGCGGAAACTCGCATTGAAGGGACAGCAGTCACCGCGGGTTCGGCAGTCCCGCTTCCCAGGCTGGCGCGGACGTGTGTCGATCAGGGTCTTCGCGGCCTCGAGTTCTTCGTCGGCATTCCCGGTTCTGTCGGGGGTGCGGTCAGACAGAACGCCGGGTGCTTTGGCTCCGAGACCAAGGATCGGCTTGTCGAGGCCCGGATAATCAACCTGAGGAACGGCGCCGCCCGTACCGACGGTCCTGATGCCCTCGAGTTGTCCTACCGCCACTCCAACGTGGAATCGGATGACCTGATCGTCGACGCGACATTCGAGACAGAGCGAGGCAATGCCGAGGAGGGTCGTCGAAAGATTCGAGAAATCATACGATGGCGCCGCGACAACCAGCCGGGCGGCACCCTCAACGCTGGCAGCGTTTTCAAGAACCCGCCCGATATCTCGGCCGGAGAACTCATCGACTCACTCGGTCTCAAGGGCCAACGTGTGGGCGATGTGACCGTGTCCGATAAACACGCGAATTTCTTCGTTGCCGGGCCGGAAGCAACTTCCGAGGATGTGCGGGGGCTCGTCGATAAAATCAAAGAACGGGTTTTGAGGCTCAGCGGCACCATCCTGGAATCGGAGATTCAGTTCGTGGGATTCAGGAAATGACGATGGACCCGAGACTTCTCGAACGCCGCCAGGCCGTTGCCGAAGACTCCGCTCGGCGAAACGTCGGGCTACTACTCAAGTTCTTGGTGACGGTGATCATGGCCGGGATCCTCGTTTGGCTTGCCTTTTCGCCTTGGTTGAGCGTCAGTCAGGTGAGAACGGCCGGGATCGCCACAAGTAATGCCAACGAGATACTGGCAGCGAATCGGGTCGTGGCCGGTAGGCCGATGATCATGCTGCGTCCTGAAGCGGTGGAACGGGCCTTGGAGTTGGACCCGTGGATTCGACGTGCCCGTGTCCATCTCGAATGGCCCGATGAGGTGATTGTCCGAGTCGACGAACGGGTTCCAGTCGCATGGTTCCAAACCGCCGGTGGGTGGGCCCGGCGTGACACCGAAGGGGTAGCGGTGCCGGGGCCAAACTCGCCCGACGACACCATGCCCTGGATACGGCTTCCGGCGCTCGACGACGTCGACGCCGAGAGCTCAGTCTTTGTACTGGGGGCGGCGGAGTTCGTGGCCAGTCTTCCCGATTCAATGCACTTCGGCATAACGATGCGTGTCGAAGGCGGCGAGATGTGGGCGGTCGTCGACGGATATCAGGTTCGTCTCGGTCGTCCTGTCGAGATGGGGGCCAAGGCCTTGAGTCTCACCGTTCTTCTCCGGGAGCCACTAGCCGAGAACTCGATTCTGGTCCTCATTGCACCGACGCACCCCGCAGTCAAGCTACCCGGAACCCCTCCGGTTTCCCCGGAAGAAGTTGATGAAAATCGAGACGGTGAGGTGGAACAGTCCGGCTCGGGTGACTCCAACTCTGATACCACCGAACCCTAATGTTGTTGTAAAGCCTTAGACATTGGGGGTTTACTTAGCCCCGGTCTAACGGTAAACCTCTACTTCAGCTTTCAGATTTCAGCTGAATGGAGGTTATCCCCCCTTGAGCAATACAGGTGGCGCCTATCTGGCCGTGATCAAAGTCGTTGGGATTGGTGGCGGTGGAGTCAACGCCGTCAACCGAATGGTCGAGGCCGGTGTCCGCGGCGTCGAGTTCATCGCACTGAATACCGATGCGCAGGCTCTGTTGATGAGTGATGCGGATGTGAAATTGGACATAGGACGCGACGTGACTCGTGGTCTTGGCGCGGGGGCCAATCCCGAGATAGGTCGGGCAGCGGCCGAAGAGCATCGCGCCGAGTTGGAAGACGCCCTCAAAGGCTCGGACATGGTATTCATCACTGCCGGCGAGGGAGGTGGGACCGGAACCGGCGGAGCCCCGATTGTTGCTGAGGTTGCCCGATCGGTCGGTGCCCTCACCGTTGGTGTCGTCACCCGTCCTTTTGGGTTCGAGGGGCGTCGCCGAGCTGCCTATGCCGAGGAAGGCATCGAGGCCCTCAGGGAGGCGGTGGATACTCTCATCATCATCCCCAACGATCGGCTTCTCGACGTCGGTGACCCATCGGCGCCAATAGCGGAGACCTTCCGTCTCGCCGATGAGGTCCTCATGAGTGGTGTCACCGGGATCACCGATCTGATCACCACGCCAGGACTGATCAACGTCGACTTCGCCGACGTGAGGACCATAATGTCCGACGCCGGTTCGGCGGTAATGGGCATCGGTCGTGCCACCGGTGAGAACCGGGCCAGTCAGGCCGCCGAGCGTGCCATTTCCAGTCCGATGCTGGAGAGCTCAATGGATGGCTCCAAGGGCGTTTTGCTCTCGGTTTCGGGACCGTCCTCGATGACTCTTCACGAGGCAATCGAAGCCGCTCGAGTCGTTTCCGATCACGCCGACCCCGAGGCGGACATCATCTTCGGGGCCATCATCGACGATGACCTCGGTGAGGAGATGAAGATCACTGTTATCGCTGCTGGGTTCGAAGAGGGCCGCCGCCCGCATAGGCCTTCCGACTCGAAACCGAAGCCAAAGTCGTCTGCCATTGATGATGGAGATGACATGCTCGACATCCCGAGCTTCGTTCAAGGATGATCCGGCCGCCCCAGTTGCACGGGGCAGCGTTCAGCGAGGCAACGGATGGTGACATGCGCAATGACCTCAACGCACGCGCCTTGCTCAGCGAGGCGCTCGGTGTTTCGGATTCATGGGCCACTGTTCATCAGGTTCATGGCAGAGATGTGGTGCGGGCCACCGTCTCGGGTGATGCCGGCAACGCCGACGCAGTCTGGACGACAGAGCCCGGTCTACCTGTGGCTGTCTTCACGGCCGACTGCTTTGGTGTTGTCATGTCCGCATCGGGGGCGGTTGGCGTGGCCCACGCGGGCTGGAGAGGTGTGCTGGCGGGTGTCGTCGGTGAGATGAGGTCAGTGATGATTCGCAACGGGCACGCTCCGACCAGGGCCGCCATCGGACCCGGGATAGGACCGTGCTGCTTCGAGGTGGGTACCGAACTGATCAGCGAGTTTTCAGACGACGGCGCGACTACTACTTGGGGTACCAGTTCGGTGGACCTCGCGGGTTCGATTCTTCGCCAGCTCGGTGGACTCGAGACCTGGGTGTCAAAGGGCTGCACCTATCACAACGACGACTGGTTCAGTCACCGGATGAACGGCAAACCCGATCGTCTGGCGGCAGTTGGGTGGGTCTCGTGAGCTACGAGTCGGTGATGAAACGGGTATCGGATGCTGCGATGCGATCCGGGCGCGACACCAGCGAAATCACCCTGGTTGCCGTTTCAAAGACCAAATCGGCCGAAGAGATCATCAGGGTCTACGAGGAAGGGCACCGCGACTTCGGAGAGAACCGGGCACAGGAGCTGGCAACCAAGGCGCCCCTGCTTCCTGATGACATCCGTTGGCATTTCGTTGGCTCACTTCAATCAAACAAAACGAGGGTTGTGCGGCCCCTCAGCCATCTTCTTCACTCAATGGATCGGCGGTCCCTTGCCTCAGCCTGGGTCAAGGGTCCGGGGATGCCTCCGCCGGTCTTACTCCAAGTGAATGTCGGTGATGAGGGGCAAAAGTCGGGCGCCGACGTAGAAGAAACTGCTTCGCTTATCGAGTGGATGACCGGATTGGGCCTTGAAGTCAAGGGGCTCATGGCTATCCCGCCAATACCCGACCAGCCGGAGGCCAGTCGTCGGTTCTTCGTGATGCTGAGGGAGTTGCGAGATCGTGTGGCGGTGCAGAATCCGTCGATTGTCGAACTCTCCATGGGCATGACTGACGATTTCGAAATCGCCATAAGGGAAGGTGCTTCTATCATTCGGGTAGGTCGGGCTATCTTTGGCTCGCGCAATTGACCGGAGCCAACCGATGTCATCACTGTTCTCAAAAGCACTCGTCTATCTGGGTCTCGTCGACGAGGACCAGATAGACGTCGAGGGCGGCGAAGAGGGCATCGCCGCCACCGCCGATGGTGCTATCCATCCAGACGGTCTTGATTCGATGCCTGAAGGTAGGAGAGTGGAGCCGCCTGTGATGTCGTCGCGATCAGCAATCCGCCCCCAAGGCCGGTCGGGGTCAGTCGTGGGTGGTGGTCCAATGGCCCGCCCGGTCGAGATCCAGTCGGACATTCTGATTGTTGAGGAATTTGGCGATGCCCGAGTTCTGGCCGACAGGATTCGTGAACGTACCCCGGTCGTGCTCGACATGAGACAGATTGATCAAGATCTCGTCAGACGTGTCGTCGACTTCTCATCCGGTCTGATCTATGCCCTCGATGGATCGATGCGGAGGATCGGCGATGGCTTGGTGGCGGTTCTGCCGCCCCGTGTGACTCTGAGTCGCGACGAGAAGCGACGTCTGGCTTCTCTAGGGGCTTACGAGCTCGACGACGTCGACTGATCGGTGAGCATCATCCGGGCGATCATCGACTTCGCTCTCACTCTCTACTTCTATGCGGTGTTTCTTTGGGTGATCCTGTCGTGGATACCAGCCTCGTCCGCGCACGCCGTCGGGCGACTCCAGACCTTTCTCGACCGGATCATCTATCCGGTTATATTGCCGATACGGCGTGTGATCCCACCAGTCCGGCTTGGCGGAGGAGCGCTTGACCTGTCACCGATCATCCTCCTCGTCGGAATTCAGATTCTCCGCCGATTAGTCTGATCCTTAGAGGCACGGTCTCCGGTTCTTACCCTGCCGCTCGAGCGAAAGGCTTTGGATCATGGGAATGACACCAGCGGACGTAGAGCAGAAGACCTTCTCAACAGTCCTCAGAGGTTACGACCTCGATGAGGTTGACGATTTTCTCGATGACGTCATCGCGACGATTCGCGACCTTCAGGATCAAATCGTCGAAACTAAGGCAAGCAATCCGGTGGCCGACTCGACACCTGTCGAGAGTGAGAGCGTCATCGGTCGTGTCCTCATGACCGCCCAGGTGACGGCCGACACGATGATCGCGGATGCCCGGGAAGAAGCCAACCAGATCCTCGCAGATGTACTGTCCGAGGCCGACTCGTGGGCAACTGAGCGTGACGCAAAGAAGAAGGCCGTCGAAGAGGAGATGACCGAGCTCACTCACCATGTTGCCGGTGTCCGCACCCAACTCGCAGTGTTGGCTACCGAAGTGGCCGATCGATTGGATGAGATGGACGACTCGATTGGTGGCCACCACCAGACCGACCAGGATCTGGACATCTCCCCCGACGACGGCGAGGACCCCTCAGATGTTGCGAACTCTCATGTCGGTGATGACGACTCTGGTGATGACGACTCTGGTGATGACGACTCTGGTGATGACGACACCAATCACGGATCGGACGCCGGCATGGTCGGTGATGAAGAAGACGACGAGCTGGGCAACGACTCCACGGGGGAGCTCTCCTCCATGGAGCACGACGACCGGGGCGAGTAAGCAGCTTGCCTGAGTTCATATACCAATTCCTCCCGGGCGACCGGCCCGAGCTACTCACTGATCCGACTGCCTGGTCAGAGAAGGATGAAAAAGCGAGCGCCGAGCACTATCGGCGTCTGGCGCAGGCAACGGAAGATGGAATCGTCATTCTCGCTGGTCGAAGTCTCGACGGGGTGGGGCCTTCAGTGGTTATTCTCGAGGCCGACAGCGAAGAGGATGCTCGCCGATTCATGGAGGAAGACCCGTTCGTGGCCGAGGGTCTTTTCGGCGTAAGTCTTCATCCTTTCCGCGCTGCTCTCATACGGGGCACTCCGACGGCAGGTAACTAGGCCTTGACGACCTCCAGCCGAATGGTGTGACCGTCGATCTCGACATCATTGGCATCAACCTCGTTGCTTCTCATCAGTTCGGACGCCAGAACCTCACTTGTGATGTGGTCGCTGTACTGATCGAAAGCCGCCACGACGTCGTCGTCGGCTGCTTGCCAGGTCAAATGGATCCGATCAGAAACCTGAAGACCCGCTTGGCGACGCATGTTCTGGACCTTGCTCACAATCTCACGGGCAAGACCTTCGAGTTTGAGATCTCTGGTGATAGTCGTGTCAAGTGCACATGCGAATTCCGAACCGGTTTCGACAATGGTCCCGTCGACTGGAATTCGCTCAACGAGGATATCGTCGAGGGTGATCTGTTGTCCGACAAGTTCCGTAGAGCCCCCTGCGAGAAGGTCTTCTATCTGGTCGCCGGAGAGCCCGGCGATCGCCGTGGCGGCATCAGTCATTCTGGAGCCGAGAATGGGGCCGAGCTTGCGGTAATTTGCCTTGGCCGAGAGGTGCACGAAGGCAGTCTCATCCGAACTGACCGTTACCTCCTTCACATTTAGCTCGTCGGATATGACCGAAGCATGGGTTGCGACGGCACCGGCGACGCTCGGGTCGCGGGTTAGGACGGTGAGCCGGGAGAGGGGCTGGCGGACCCTATGGCCCTCCCTCTTTCGTAGATTGCGCCCGAGCCGCACCACCTCGCGGACGTGGGCCATCGCTGTTTCCAGCTCTCGATCGATGAGTGCTTCGTCCGCCATGGGGAAGTCTCTGTGATGGATGCTCGACGGGGCGTCGGACTGGTGACGGGCTACTAGATCCTGATAGATGTGCTCAGTGATAAATGGCAGGACAGGGGCGAGAACCTCGCTAAACGTCGTGAGAACCTCGTAGAGCGTGGCGAATGCGGCGAGCTTGTCGGTGTCACCCTCGCCGGTCTCACCCCGGGAACGCCAGAAACGTCTTCGGGAGCGGCGCACATACCAGTTGGTGAGATGATCGATGAGACCCAGAATCGGTGGCACCACGTTGTAGAGGTAGTAGCCCTCCATCTGTGTGTTGACTTCCTCGATGAGGCTCTGGAGGACGGAGAGGATCCAGCGGTCCATCTCGGGTCTGTCCGCGGCTGGTGGGGCCGCTGCCAGGTCCTCGATCGTTATCCCGTCTGCTTCGGCGTATGTCGTGAAGAAGCTGTACGTGTTCCACATCGGGAGGAGAACGGTTCGCACTACTTCGGCCACCCCATCTTTGGAAAAACGGAGAGGCTCGGCACGGAGCACGGGCGAGTTGATCAAGAACGCCCGGAGAGCATCGGCGCCAAGATCATCGAGGATCTCAGAAGGATCGGCGTAGTTCTTCAGGCTCTTCGACATCTTGTGGCCGTCCTCGGCAAGAATCATCCCGTTGACGACACAGTTTTCGAATGCCGGTCGATCGAAGAGGGCAGTCGATAGAACGATCAGTGTGTAAAACCAGCCTCTGGTCTGGTCGAGGCCTTCTGCGATGAACTGGGCCGGATAAGTGGCCTCGAAACGCTCTTTGTTCTCGAACGGGTAATGGAGCTTTCCGTAAGGCATCGAGCCGGACTCAAACCAAACGTCAAGAACCTCGGGCACTCGGATCATCACGCCGTCACAAGTTGCGCAGTCCCATTGGATCTCATCGAGGATGTGCTTATGGAGATCACTCGGACGTTGTCCCGAAAGGCTTTCCAACTCGTCCAGAGAGCCCACTGTTACTTGTTCGTCACAGCCATCGCACTCCCAGATCGGAATGCACGAACCCCAATACCTGTTGCGGCTTATCGCCCAGTCCCTGGCTCCGGCGAGCCAATTGCCGAAGCGACGACTGCCGACATAGTCGGGGACCCAATGGATCGTGTCGTTCAACTCGACCATGCGATCTCGAAATTGCTCAACAGCGACGAACCAGGTCGGAATCGCCTTGAACATGAGAGGGGTGCCGGTGCGATAGCAGAAGGGATAGGAGTGGGTGATGCGCTCGGACCTGACGAGCTTTCCCGATTCCTCGAGGAGTCGGATCAAGGTCGAGTCCGCGTCCTTGATGTTCTGGCCGGCCACATCCGGCACTTCGTCGTTGAACCTTCCCTCGGGATCGACCGGGTCGACGAGGTTGTTCAGTCCGGCGTTCTGGAGAGCCAGGAAGTCGGCCTCACCGTATGCCGGTGCCAAGTGGACCAAACCAGTTCCCTCGTCAACAGTGACATGGTCCGATTCGATCGTGCGAAAGGCGCCCCTGTCTCGCTCCTCACCGAAATAGTCGAAAGGTGGGTCGTAGGAGATCCCGAGGAGGTCACGGCCTCGGGCCGTGTCCACCATGTGAGGTTCTTCGCCAAATTCTGATGATGCTCTTTCCGCGGCGATCCAATAGTGGTCACCCTCGGAGAAAATTCGAACGTAGTCATGGTCCAGGCCAACGGCTACTGCCAGGTTCCCGGGAAGAGTCCATGGCGTGGTCGTCCAGATCAGGAAATAGTCGCCGGTTTGGACCTTCTCGTTGCCATCGAGGATTTCGAGACGTACCGTGATGGACGGGTCTTCGGTGTCCCGGTAATCGAGGTTGGCCTCAAAGTTGGAGAGAGGAGTCGTGGCGCCCCACGAGTAGGGAAGGACCTTGAAGTCGCGGTAGACGAGACCCTTGTCCCAAAGTTGGGAGAAAACCCACCATATGGTCTCCATGAACTCCGGATCCATGGTCGTGTAGGCGTTCTCGAAGTCGACCCACCGGCCGATCCGTTCCGTCAGCACCTCCCATGCTTCGGTGTTGGCCTGGACCTCGAGTCGGCATGCTTCGTTGAAGCGGGCTACGCCATATTGGTTGATTTCTCTGGGACCGGAGATCCCGAGACGCTTTTCGACCTCCATCTCGATCGGCAGCCCGTGGGTATCCCACCCGAACCGGCGCTCCACTCGATATCCCCGCATCGTCCAGTAGCGGGGAACCATGTCTTTGATGACTCCGGCGAGGAGGTTCCCATAGTGGGGGCTACCCGTTGGAAAAGGTGGTCCGTCGTAGAACACGTATTCGTTGTTCTCCGGGCGTCTTCGCACCGACTCGGCGAAGGCGTCAGATTCGCGCCAGAATTTGAGAACCTCTTGTTCGAGATCCGGAAAGTGAACCGAGGGCTCGACCCGGGTGAACGTTGTCTTCTCTGGTGTCACTTCTTCTCCAAATAGGCCATTTCAGTGATGGCGGAATGGTAGGCGTGGCTGCTCCCAGGCCATCTACCGACTTGTGCCAAGGATCTACTGTGTCGGGGTGAGCGGGTCTCCCATCAGACTTAGCGCCATGGGTGTGACAATCGACGCCTGGGTCGTGCCCGGTGCATCCCGCTCCGAATTTGTTGGCCTTCATGGCGACAAGGTGAAGCTCAGGGTGACCGCGCCCCCAGAGGGTGACCGGGCCAACGAGGAAGCGATGAGGCTTCTCGAGAGCCTGCTGGGGCCTCCAGTGAGTCTGATCGGGGGAATGACTAGCCGTCACAAGGTGTTTCAGGTGGCCAACGGCGATGTCGAGACTGTTCGGAGGAAACTCGGCTTGCTTTCATGACGTTGGTAGGGTTCCCGCCCTTTCAGAAGGAAGAACGTGGCACGAAAACTGGCGAAGTCCACAGTTGAGCGCTTCAGGAAACACCTGGAGGACGAGAGGACGCGTCTCGAGGGGCTTGTCGAGGAGTACGAGCGCGAACTCCAGGTAGCCCGGCTGACGGAGAGCTCATCAGACCGGAGCCCCGATCCGGGTAATGCCGAGGCCAGTTCGTTGAAGCTCGAATACGCCAAAGAGCTGTCAATCGAGCAGAACACTCTCGATCTCATCAGCAAGGTGGATCACGCCCTGGCCCGAATCAAGACTGGGCATTACGGGATTTGCGAAAACTGTGGCACGGCCATTCCGATCGAGCGTCTTGACGTTTTGCCTTATTCGACGCTCTGCGTCGAATGCGCCGCCAAGTTCAATTGAACCGGCGCTATTCGACCACGCTGGGCATAGCCCTGGCTGTTGTCGTGGCCGACCTGGTCACCAAACGGTATGCGTCCGCACACTTTGCCGATTCTCCATTAGAGGTCATTCCGGGGTTTCTCACCTTCACATTCACCGAGAACCCGGGGGCTGCGTTCTCGTTGTTCCAAAACGCCGGGCCATTCATGGGAGTGGCAGCAATCGTCGTATCCGTTTTCGTCCTCTGGTCGATTCGAACCGAGCGACCTTTTCTCGAGGTGGCCGCACTGGGATTGGTGCTCGGTGGGGCCAACGGAAACTTGATTGATCGCGTATTCCGAGGTGAAGGGTTTCTGGACGGGAAGGTCATTGACTGGATAAGTATGTGGTGGATCCCGACTTTCAACATCTCGGATGCATCGGTCACGATCGCGGTCGGACTGCTACTCATACACGCGTGGCAAACGAGATAACAGTCGAGGTCCCGTCCGAACTCGATGGGGCCAGAGTCGACAAGGTCCTGGCAACCCTGCTCGAAGTGAGTCGGGCTCAAGCCCGCGACTTGATCGACGACGGTGTCTCCATCGATGGGGTGACAGCCAGACCCGCAGATCGTGTGACGGAGGGGTCGACTATCACGACGCCGGTTCCCAGGCCAGCTGTCAAACTGCAGGCGGAGCCGGTGGAGTTCGGTGTTCTCTACGAGGACGACACGGTGATCGTTGTGGACAAGCCTGTCGGCGTGATAGTCCACCCTGGTGCTGGCCGCAGCCTGGGAACGCTGGCAGCGGGTCTTCTCTACCGGTATCCCGAGCTCGAGGGGGTGGGTTCTGTCGACCGCTGGGGTCTGGTGCATCGTCTCGACAAAGACACGTCTGGCGCTCTCGTCGTGGCTCGGACGGCTCTTGGGTATGAGGCTCTCGTCGGCCAATTGAAACGCAGGGAGATCACGAGGGTCTACACATGCCTGGTTGATGGCCGGTTCGAGGCGCCGACCGGGACAATCGAAGCTCCGATCGGACGTGACCCGAAACGACCGATGCGTCGTGCCGTCGTGCCGGGCGGCAAGAGTGCCACCACGCACTACGAAGTTGATCGTGAATACCCGAGGTTCGAGTGTTCCTTGCTGACCGTCCGACTGGAGACAGGGCGGACCCATCAGATCAGAGTGCATCTCTCTGCAGTTGACCACCCGGTGATTGGCGACAAAACCTATGGTGGTAGGACGACGAGGGTGACCTCTCCACGATCCTTCCTCCATGCCTCCCGTGTCGAGTTCAGCCATCCCACAACCGGTGAGCGTGTCAGGGTTGACTCGCCACTAGCACCGGATCTCCGTGCGGTGCTCGACTATCTCGATCAACATGGCACTGGATAAACCGTCGAGTCGGATACCGTCGAGTCGGTGACACAGGATCCCACCACCGCAGCTCCGGCTTGTTATCGCCATCCCGATCGCCACACACTTCTCAAGTGCAGTCGATGTGACCGGCCGATCTGTGCCGCTTGTTCCATCGACGCTTCAGTTGGACAACGGTGTCCCGAATGTGTGCGTTCGGAGGGAACCCAGGAGATAATTCCTACCGGTGCTCGGTCCTCTCGTGCCAGCGGCGCCCCCGCCACCAAGACATTCATCGCACTGGCGGTCGGGTTCTTCGCGCTCACAGGATTCGGACAGTCGGGTGACTTGATATTCGAGACCCTTGCTCAGTGGAACCTGGCTGTTGCAGCAGGGGAATGGTGGCGGATCTTCACACCGATCTTGCTTCACGCCTCGATCACCCACATCTTGTTCAACATGTGGGCCCTCTGGGTACTCGGACCTCAGATCGAGCGCGGCGTCGGAACGTGGCCTTTCGTCAGTCTCTTCTTGGCGTCGGCGGGGGTAGGGGGGGCCTTTGCCTTTTATCTCGGAGATCCACTCGATGTCGCAGTCGGTGCGTCGGGCGCCATTTTCGGCCTATTTGGCGTTTGGCTCAGCTGGGCCTTGCATCGCCGCAACACTATGCAAGGCCGGGCCATGCTTCGCCAGATCGGCTTTCTCCTATTGATCAACGCGGCGATTCCGTTCCTCGTGCCCAACATCGCGTGGCAGGCCCATCTAGGGGGGCTGATCGCCGGCTTTGCCATCGGTGAGACCTGGTCCCGGCTGCGTGGTTCCAACATCGAGGTTTTGCGCACCGTCACCGGAGTTGCGGTAGCAGTTGTTGCCGCTCTCTCCGTGATGATCTGAATCCGATCGTGGTATTTCGCGGTGTCGCCGGGCAACGGCCTCGCTGCTAGATTCCTAGAATTACACCCGTGTAAGTCTGGTCTGACAAACAGTGTCCTTTGCCCATCTCCATCTGCACACCGAATACTCACTACTCGACGGTGCGGCGAGGATCACAGACGTGGTCGAAGCGGCCGCCGCAGACGACCAGCCTGCGATCGCCATAACCGACCACGGGAATCTCTACGGCGTAGTCGATTTTGTCAAGGCCGCCAACAATGTGGGCATCAAACCCATCATCGGGATAGAGGCCTACTACACGGAAGGCTCGCGTTGGGATCGGCCGGTCGGCGCAGAGAACCGGCGATACCACATGAATCTTCTTGCTGAGAACGAAGTGGGGTATCGCAATCTTCTCCAACTGTCATCGAAGGCGTTTCTCGATGGGTACTACTACAAGCCCCGAATGGATATCGAGCTCCTGGCAGAGCACTCCGAGGGTATCATCGCCACTTCCGGGTGTCTCGGCGGGCTCGTGCCCCAACTTCTCGCTCCCGACGCCGTCAGCGAGGAGGGGAACAAGAGAAGCTCTCGAGACATCGATGCGGCGGTGGCTGCGGCGGTGCGCTTTCAAGACGTTTTCGGGAAGGACAACTTCTTCATCGAGGTCCAGGACCATGGGATCGAGGCCCAACGACGCATCATGCCGGACCTTCTCGAGATCGCCAGTCGAATCGATGCCCCACTGCTGGCAACCAATGACGCCCACTACACCCGGCGAGACGAGCACGACGCCCACGACGTGCTGCTTTGCATTCAGACCGGATCGCTACGCAACGAGCCCGGTCGACTGAGGTTTGAGGGGTCGGAGCACTATCTCAAGTCGTCGGATGAGATGCGCCGTCTGTTCCCCGGCGACGAGTTTCCCAAGGCTTGCGACAACACCTTGTGGATTGCTGAGCGGGCCAACGTCGAGATCGAGTTTGGGAAAATTCTCCTCCCGCATTTCTCGGTGCCCGAGGGTGAGACCGAGCTGACCTATCTGCGTCGACTCGTCGAGCAGGGAACTCGGGAACGGTACGGCGCGGAGCCGGGGGCCGAGGTCTGGGAACGGGTCGAGCACGAGCTCAAGATCATCGAAGAGATGGGTTTCCCTGCCTACTTTCTGATTGTCTGGGACATAATTCGCCATGCCCGCGAGAACAGGATCCGCGTCGGACCCGGTCGGGGATCGGCGGCGGGGTCGATCGTCTCGTATTGCCTGAGGATCACAGACATAGATCCACTTGCCTACGGACTCATCTTCGAACGCTTCCTCAACCCTGGTCGCCAGTCGATGCCGGATATCGACATGGACTTCGACGAACGGTATCGGGGAGAGATGATCCGCTACGCCGCCGAGAAGTACGGCAGCGATCGTGTGGCCCAGATCATCACCTTTGCCACAATCAAGGGGAAGCAGGCCATTCGGGATGCTGCCCGTGTCCTCGGCCACCCTTATTCGATGGGGGACCGGCTGGCGAAGGCGATGCCGCCGTCGATTCTCGGAAAAGACCCAACCCTTGACCAGGTTCTATCTCCACCATCGTCTGGTGCGGCATCCGAGGTCAAGGACTGGTACGCCAACGCCCACGGCCTGCGTGAGATGTATGAGGCGGACCCGAGCGCCAAGGAGGTCATCGACGCCGCACGTGGACTCGAAGGACTGCGTCGCCAGGACTCGATCCACGCTGCTGCCGTGGTGATTGCTCCTGAACCTCTGATCGGCATCGTCCCCGTCCAGCGCAAGGGTGAGGATGCAGAGATGGTCACCCAGTTTGAGATGCACGGAATCGAGGCTCTCGGACTCCTCAAGATGGACTTCCTTGGTCTGCGCAACCTGTCGATCATCGAACGTTGTCTCGAACTGGTTGAGGAAACGACCGGTGAGCGAGTCGACATCGACAACGTCCCAACGGACGACCCGACCACCTTCGAACTTCTCCAGTCTGGTAACACCATCGGGGTGTTCCAGATGGAAGGTACGGCGATGCGTGCCCTGATCCGATCTCTGAAACCGGACATCTTCGACGACGTGATCGCTCTGGTCGCCCTATACCGACCGGGCCCGATGGGCGCCAACATGCACAACCTCTATGCCGACCGCAAAAACGGGCGAGCCGAGATCGAGGAACTTCACCCCGTACTGACCGAGAAGCTGGCCGACACCTACCAGATCATGGTGTATCAGGAGCAGGTGATGATGGTCGCCCAGGAGATCGCCGGCTACTCCATGGCCGACGCCGACGAGCTGAGAAGGGCGATGGGGAAGAAGATCAAATCGGTGATGGTGGCCGAGGAAGAGAAGTTTGTAACCGGCACCATCGACCAGGGATTTCCCGAGGAAACCGGCCGTGAAATCTTCAAACTGATCGAACACTTCGCCGGCTACGGCTTTAACCGCAGCCACTCGGCGGGTTACGGGTTGCTCGCCTATCAGACCGCTTATCTCAAGGCCCACCATCCGGCCGAATACCTGGCCGCCTTGCTCACGGCTACCAAAACGAACAAGGACCGCACCGCCGTCTACCTGAATGAGTGTCGCCGGATGGGTATCGAGGTGCTGGTCCCCGACATAAACGAATCGGAGTCTGACTTCACCGTTCACGATGGGCGTATCCGGTTCGGCCTCTCGGCTGTCAGGAACGTCGGCGAGGGTGCCGTCGAGAAGATTATCGAGGCCCGTCAGGACCAACCACTCAAGTCCTTCATGGACTTTGTCAATCGTGTCGACACTGCGGTTCTCAACAAGAGGTCGATCGAATCGCTGATAAAAGCCGGTGCCTTTGATGGGAGCGGTGATACCCGCAAGGGCCTCACACTGGTCCATGAGCAGATACTCGATGCCACTCTGGAACGGCGTCGTAACGAAGAGATGGGCCAGTACTCCTTGTTTGCGGGGGATGACGACTCCGTTGAGGAGACCAACATCGAGGTGCCCGATCTGGCATGGCCCCAGAAGACGCGTCTCGCCTTCGAGAAGGAGATGTTGGGACTCTACGTTTCGGACCACCCATTGCTGTCGTTGGGGGCTGCGCTCGCCGCGGCCACATCAACCTCGATCGCAGAACTTGGCGATCTGAGCGATCGATCATCGCTCTCGGTTGGTGGAATCGTCGGCTCGATCACCCGGCGCTGGACCAAGAAAGGCGATCCGATGCTCTTCTTCCAGTTGGAAGACCTGGAGGGCTCGGTTGAGTGCATCGCGTTTCCAAAGACCGTGCATGATTATGGCCCTCTCATCGTCGAGGACGCGGTTCTCGTGATTTCGGGCCACCTCGATCACCGGGGCGACGATGTCAAGGTTGTAGCGCGGGAGTTGAAGGAGCTGGAGATCAGGGATGACTCAACGATCCGTCTCACCATCCCGGCGGGTCGCCTCACACCCGAGACTGTCAACAGTCTCAAGACTATCTTGAAGAACCATCCCGGATCGGCCTCGGTGTATCTACATATGACCGACGACGGGGACACCAAGGTTCTCAAACTGAGTGATGCGCACAAAGTGGAACCGCGGTCGGCGTTGTTTGCCGAATTGAAGGAGCTGCTGGGCCCGAAGGCCATCCTCTAGTGGTGGGTACCAGTCGCCCAGCTTGCGCTGGCCGATCCGGACCGTGGCCTTGGGACTGTCAAAGAACGCGGCAGCGTTGAGCATGAGAAGATCTCATGCGTCTCATCCCACTCCAATTCGCTCCCAGGGGATTCCGGAACCTTGGCTCATCAGGAGGGCGAGGCCGTCGAGGTCGGTGAGCGGCTCATCTGACAGCGGAACTGTCGCCACAGTTGCTCCGTAGCGCGCAGAGAACTCCTCTCTCATGTCGCGCTGTCGAAGCGTCTCCGATCCCCAGAGTTCGGCAATATGCCTCAATTCGGCTGTTGTCTTGGGCGGCACTGACGGGTTGGCCCAGGCATCGGGGAGGGACCGATTGAAGATGACGGCTTCGGGTGTGGAGGCGAGTCCCGGCAACTCGCGATAGAATTTGACCGCTTCGCGTACCGGCACCGGATCAGCGGTGGTGATGACAACGATTGACGACTCCCGCATCACCTTCTCGATCTCCCGTCCCCGGCGCGCCACGCCGTCATAAGTCGTCCGCAGGTCAACAAGAAACTCTGCCACCCTTTCGAGGAGGTTGGAGCCAAGGATCGAGTCGGCAACACGTAGCATCGGCCGGGCGGCGCGGTTGTAGAGGAGCTTGCGCCCCGGCAACGGGCCTCCGGTGATCCAGCGCAGAAGCCTGCCGCCGACAAGATCGGCCATCTGGGCCGGTGCGGCGAAGAAGTCGATGCCTCCGCCCGAAGGCGGTGTGTCCACCACGACCAGGTCCCAAGCCCGGGCCTGCACGAAGGTCGCCGCCTGGTCGGCCGCCGCGTATGACTGAGAGGCGGGAAAGTGCTCTGACGCAGCCTGGAAGAACTCGTTGTCAGCTAGTCGGGTTGCCACGTCCGGATCAGCGTGGCGCATGGCCACGGCCCTCCACGACGCGGCTGCGTCGAGCATCGCCGCCCACAGGAGCGGTTCGTCGACGTGGGGTGTTGGCTCATCGCCAAGATGCGATATCCCGAGTGCTGAGGCCAAGCGCCGGGCGGGGTCGACCGTGACCACGAGGGTGCGGAGACCCTCTCGCGCGGCGATGACACCGACAGCCGCGGCGATGGTGGTCTTGCCGACACCTCCGGCCCCGGTGACGAGGAGTGTCTTGGTCATGTCAGAGTCTCCAGCTCATCGCTCATGTGTGCCGCCACCTCGCCCGGTGTGAAAAGGCCGAACATATAGGGCAGGGTCAGATCGGGCGGCACCTGAGCAAGCCAGTGTTGCTGTTCGGACCAGAGCGACCTGTGGAGGTTGGCGATCTCTCCGACCACCCCATCCGGTGAGGATTTGTCCTCGAGTTCGGGCAGAGCCCGATTGGTGATGACCACGGGTGGCGGGACGATGTGCTCGTCCTCGAGCCAGCGCATCGTCTCCAATGTCTCCGTGGTCGGCAACTCCTCGGGGAGCGTGACAATGGCCAACTGAGTCATGTCAGCGTCTGCAAGCGTGGCTGTCATCCACTCGGACTGGGCGCGTATTCGTCCGGTCGGAACTAGTTCGGAGATGCTCCGCGGTGCACGAAGATAGGAGCCGATCTGCCCGGTCGGCGGAGCATCGGCCACAACCAGATCCCACCGGTCCTCTTTCACCTCCCAGAGGATCTTCCCGATCGTGATGATCTCCCTGATCGCCGGTGCCGCCGTAGCGAGGGCATCAAAAGCGCGTGCGACAGCCCCGAAGCGCCTCACGCCAGGAAGACGCAACTGAAGGGAGAGATATTCGAGCAACGCTTCGGAGCGCACGATGTGCATCGCGTGAAGCCCCGGACGGACCTCTCGCGGTTTGAACTCCAATGGGCCTGTCGAGAAGTGTGTAGACAAGCCGCCGGGTGAACCCATCTCGACGGCCAGAACCCGCAGTCCGTTACGTTGACCCAGAAGAGCCAACCCGGCGGCGACGGCGGACTTGCCCACACCGCCCTTGCCGGACACGATGACGAGCCGTTTGTCGAGCATTGGATGGCCGGTCAGTCTTGGGCGCCCAGCTCGATCCTCAGGACGAGTTTGTTGTCCTCAACCGACCAATTGGAACCAGCGACAAGGGCGAAGTCGGTGTAGTCGAGCTGTGCTTGTTCGATGAACTTCTGTCGTTCGGTTCCAGCAACCGGGGGCAGGGGTCTGTCTTTTACGACCTTTGCCCGATCATGGAAGCGCTGGATCATCGCATCTACGTCGAAATCGGCCATGACCTGACGTTATACCAAGTGCCGGATTGGGGCGATTTGGAAAGTGTGTCGCCCAAACCGCTCACGGGAAGATCAAGACGGTTGATTGGCCGCGTCCCGTTTCTTCTGGGCCTGACGCTCGCCCTCGAGTCGTTCCAGGTCGACGTCGGTGTAGTCGACGTACTTCATCGAATCTGCGATCAGTCGGTGGCCGGCGACGTCCCGGATTGCCCGATGCATCTGGTGGGCGACAGTCCTGTACGCCGAGTGTCCGGCGGGCTGGCTGCGCAGTTCGATGAGGTGAAATGCCTGGCGGGGGTTCATCTCCATGACGAAACGGACGTTGTAAGCGAACGGCACCACGTATTGAGCCACGTCCGGGCCCAGGTCTGCTCTGACGTCCTCATAGAACTCACCGGAGGAGTCCATCAGGGCCGTCCAGTCTGTCTCCAGCCCATGGCTCGCCACGTCATCCGGGATGTCGTAGCCGAGACGTGTCGAATAGCGCTGCCATTCGAGCGTCATGAGCCGGTGTCGCTGAAGGTCGCGGAAGGCGCCAATGTCGCATTTGACGTCGAAGCGATAGGTCGACCTTTCCATCGCACGTCCCGGCTTGTGCCGACGGTTGGCTCGATCGCCGACCATTGCGGCCACGATTTCTGCCTTCTGCGCCGAACTCATCTCACGAGCCAACTCCTGGAGTTTCTGGTCGGGGAGCTCCGAAACGGCATAGAGCGCGGCGGCGGCGATCTTTGTCTCCGCGTCGGGATCCCAATCGGTGAGTGTCACCGATTGGCCGGGGTCGTCGGGTGTCCCTAGATCCTCACCCTTTTCCTCGAGATCTAGACGGACCTTCTCCAGATAACTCGACCACTGGACACCACGTTCGGCCAGGTCGACCCGGGTGAGGAACGCCGGAATGATCTGGCGGAGTTCGGCGAGCATCATCTCGCCGTACTGGCGAACCTCCGCCAGAGGGTTGGCCCGCATCCGGACAAGACTCATCTCATATGCCTGTCCTGTGGCATAGATGCCGAGGTTGGAGAGTGTCGAAATCGGGAGAAGGCCACGGATTGTGTCGCAGGCCTTGGCTCGTATCGTGGCATTCCAGATCCACTTGGGGTCACCTTCTTGTCGCGGGTGCTGCCCCTCGAACACCGTGGTCATTCGGGCCACCATTCGGGAGTAGGTGTCGAACACGTGCTCCATATGAGCGAGATAGCGATCACCAAATGGAGACGCCGCTATCTCGTCGGGCACGAGATACCGATACCGATCGCCTAGTGCGACGTCGTATTTGATGTAACGCGTGGATTGTTCCAGGTAGGCGGCGAGACGACCCCACTCCAGAACCTTGGTGAGGAGGTTCGATGCCTGTTCGCAAGCGAGGTGGGCCCCTCCCAATTGGGCCACCGAGTCGTCCCCGTAGTCGAAGAAGATCCGGGTGTAGAGTTGTTCGGCCTTCTTGGTAGCCACCCGGGGGTCATCGCCCAAGTTGAGGGCGAGCGCGTCGATTCCGGTGTCAGGGTCGGAGACGAACTCGTCGAGAAACAGTCGGCGGAGAGACTTGGGCGACCGTGAGTACCTTGCGAACAATGCGCCCTTGACCACCTCGGGCAGATTGACCAGTCCGAACACCGGGAGGTCGGTGTTGGTGAAGAAGCGGTTTAGGACAACGGTTTCGTCTTCGGTGAATGGCTCTGAGTAGTACGCGGGCACGGCGAGCGATTGTATGCCGTTGTGGAACCGTGTCCGGTTACCGTTTCGTTGTTGTGGCTGTGATCCTCATACGTCTTGCGGTGCTGTTGCTTTCTGCGACGGCGGTCGCCATTGCGGCCGTACCGATCCTTGTCTTGATCGACCTCCTCGGCGGTGGCACCGGATATGGGTTGTGTCCCAGTGGGCTGGAGGCGTGTGACAACCCTTACTCGACAGCAGCCGAATTCGCTGTCCTCCTGACCCTGGCTCTCGGGGTATCGATATTGGGGGTTCGACTCCTGATGAGGTTGGCCCGTCGGCTTCAGAACGACTCGTACCAGGTCACCCAATGAGCGGGTGTGACTGCCTTCGCCTTTCTTGATGGGTCGTCTTCCTGCTTGGCAACAGCGATTTAGATAGCCAGGCCGATCTCATCGAGGGCCGACTGATAACCACGAACGTGGCTCCGAAGAGAAAGGCGGCGGCCCCCACTGCGGCAAGGGCTCGCTTCTTCCCATCCCCAGACATGGAGCCGGGCAGCCCAGATCCAGCCAATACGATGAGCGTCATGCCAGGACCCAGGTCGAATGGAACAACACCGACACGCTCCGAACGAGGCAAGGCCCGCTCGGTCTTCAACAGACTGCTCAAGCGATATCCGCAGAGCCGCACAGCCTTGGATTATGCGAACGCGTGGCAATTGCTCGTCGTAACCGTGCTATCTGCCCAAACCACCGATGAGAACGTCAACAAGGTGGCCCCCGTGCTGTTTCAGCATTACTCGAGCACCGCCGAGTTGGCGGACGCCAGACCTGAAGACGTGGAAAGGATTGTGTTTTCGACAGGCTTCTATCGACAGAAGACCAGGTCGATCATCGAGCTGGCTCAGGATCTCGAAGACCTCTACGCCGGTGAGGTGCCGGCCGACATCGACAAGCTGGTCAAGCTCAGAGGTGTGGGACGCAAGACTGCCTCGGTCGTGCTGGCCGAGGTTTGGGATGTGCCCGCGATCGCCGTTGACACTCATGTCAAGCGGGTAGCCGGGCGTCTCGGGCTCACTGAGGAGACCGACCCGGAGAGGATCGAAGGAGACCTCAAGGCCCTCTACCCGAAAGAGACCTGGTCCGGTCTCTCGATGCGCTTCATCCAGTTTGGTCGTGACGTGTGCGATGCCCGGCGTCCCACCTGTGGATCGTGCGAGATGTTCAGGTTCTGCGAGTGGCCCGGACGCTTCGAAGCGGCAGGGAAACTCTCCGGGTGACGCGACGACTCGACAGGACCGACAAGGCGATTCTCGGCCTGGCCATTCCGGCGCTGGGCGCCCTGGCGATCGATCCACTTCTCACTCTCGCCGACACGGCGTTCGTGGCGCAGTTGGGCACCACCGAACTGGCAGCGCTCGGCGTCGACACGGCGATCCTCGGCTTCGCCTTCTTTGCCTTCAACTTTCTGGCATATGTGACCACACCACTCGTCGCCAGGGCACTTGGCAGGGACCTCAGGGACGAGGCGAGGCGATGGGTGGGTGACGCCCTCCTCCTGGCAGTGGGTCTCGGTGTCCTGGTGACGCTGATCGTCCAGGTCGCCGCCCCACTCTTCGTCGAACTGATGGGAGCCTCCCCCGAGGTTGCCCAGCCTGCTGTCAACTATCTGAGAATCAGAGCGCTTGCCACGCCGGCGGTTCTGATCGTCACCACCGGCCATGGTGCCTTCCGTGGCCACAAGGACACACGAACGCCACTTATTGTCGCCGCCGGCGTAAATGGCCTCAATCTCGTCCTCGATCCGCTGCTGATCTTCACGCTCGGCATGGGCCTCGAGGGAGCCGCCGTAGCCACCGTTGTCGCCCAATACGTGGGAGCAGTGTGGTTTCTCTGGCTGATTCGCTCGCGCCGGATGGCGTCCCGGCCCAGGAACTTCAGGGACAGTCTTCCGTCACTGCTTGCTCTCGGCCGAAAAGGGGCTCTGCTCACTGCGAGGACAGGAATGCTCCTTGCAGCCTTCATAGTCGCCGCCTCGACTGCAACGCGTCAGGGTGCGGAGGCGATAGCAGCTCATCAGTTGGTCGCCCAGATATTCCTGCTTTCGGCGATGCTTGCCGATTCTCTTGCGATCGCGGCCCAGGCGATGGTGGGAGAGACGGCAGGTCAGGGTGAGATCGGTTCCCTGCATGACCTCTCCAAACGTCTGGCGAGGTGGGGTGTCGTCGCCGGTCTGATCCTGGCGATGTTCGTCGCCGTCGGCCGATACGGCCTCGCCTTGCTGGCGAGTGCTCCTGAGGTGGCAGATCTCACGATTGAGGCTGGCGGCATCGCCGCAGCCATCGAGCCGGTGGCTGCGCTCGTGTTCGTCGCAGACGGTATTTTTCTCGGCTTGCTCGCCTTCGGGATGATGGTGATATCGACGGGGACCGGGGCCGTGGCCGCCATCGGCCTGATGGTCTTGACTCCGATGGGGGACAGTCTCCCCGGCGTGTGGTGGGCTCTCGGTGTGATGATGATGGTCCGCGGTTTGGTCTTTGCCCTGACTTACCGTCGATCGGCCGAGATCGCTGTCAGGTCCTGACCCCGTGTCTCCGGCAGGAGCAGGGTCAACCCGGCGGCGATGGCGACACCGATGCCGAGGATCAGCATCGTGTTGCGGAGTCCGAGGGTGTCGATCGTGTAAATGCCGGTGATGATCAAACCTAAGGCCGATCCGGCAAGAGCCATGTTCGTCGCCGCGATGTTGGCACTCGATCGGAGTGTCGTCGGGAAGAGCTCGGCCCGGTGTGAGCCTGCCGCGGGGACAAAGGCGAACGTCCCGAATGCCGAGATAAACACGGCCAGGAGAATAAGAGGTACGGAAGTGACCGAGTAGAGGGTGAGCCCGCCCGCCAACGCCAGTAGAAGACTCATCACCGACGTGCTCCGACGACCCCAAGCGTCCGCCAGGTGACCGCCGACGAAGAAACCGATGCCGCCAAGCGTGCCCCCGACAAGGAGGATGATCACGGTGTTACCGGTGCTCAGTCCCACCTGGGTGATGAGCCACTCTGTGGAGAAGGCCGCACCGACAGCTCCAAAAGCAGATGCCAGGAATCCGATGCTGACGACGACCCAGAAGCGGGAAGCCCACACCCCGCTGATCAGTTCACGCCAGTGGCCGCCCTCGGGCTGTTCCAGGTATATCCCGCTTTCCGGGACGTTCTTGATGAGAAACGGCAACAAGAGGAAGGCGAGACCGGTAAGGAGATGGGGGATGCGCCACGCCTCGCCGCCACCGTCGGCGAGTGGTATCGACATCAGCGCCATCCCGCTGCCAAGTGAGACGGCGGCTCCATAGAAGGAGATGGCATATGCCCTGATCCGGAGGCTGGTGTTCTCGGCAAGGAGGACAACGGCCAGCCCGGAAACCACGGCGGTCCCGGTGCGCAACATGGCGTGGAAGACCCCAAACTGCCAGGCCTCGCTCACCAGCCCGGCAAACGATCCACCGACGACGATCAGGGTCATGGCCCAAAGGAAAGGCTTCCTCCGTCCGCGGTGATCCCCCAGCCAGCCCAGGGGCAAGGCGGCAAAGGCTGCCAGCCGGGCAATCCCCAGCAGAAGACTCACCTCCCCTTCGGACAGACCTAGTCCGGCCCGGGTGAAAGGCAGAGAAGCGCTTGCTTGTGATTGGGCAAAGCCCTGGACAACCCCGGCTACCCATATGACGAAGACGATACGGCGGTCGTTGCGGGTAAAATGCTCAACGGGCAGGAGAGGGTCAAGAACCCGACGAATGGCCCGGTGCATTTAGGGAGCGTATACCTCGGGTGTGGGAAGATCGGGGTGTGTTTACCCGTTTTCAGGACCACGATGTTTGAAGGTGTTGGTGAAGCGGCATATCTGGTTCAGCTTCTGATTGCTTTTGGAGCTGGGATCATTTCGTTTGTCTCTCCGTGTGTGCTTCCCTTGCTGCCGGGGTATTTGTCGATGATGTCTGGTTATTCGGCGTCGCAGCTGGAAGCCGGTGATGTGTCTCCGCGTCGGATGACCCGGGTCATTCTCATGTTCATCGCCGGGTTCACCGTGGTATTCGCTGCTCTTGGTGCCGGGGCCACGATTTTTGGGACGTTCCTGAGACAGAACCTGGGCACTTTCACCCGGATTTCTGGTCTGGTGATCATCGCCTTCGGGATACTGATGGTTGCAATGGCGGTCTCCAACCGTGGCTTCCTCTCCACGATGAGCCAGGAGAAGCGGGTGCAGGTGAGACCTTCCAAGCTGGGGAGATGGGCCCCGCCAGTGATGGGTGTTGCTTTCGGATTCGGGTGGACCCCGTGCATCGGACCTGTCCTCACCGTGATTCTGGCCACAGCCGCCACCCAGGAGACTCTTGGGCGGGGGGTGCTCTTGTTGGTCACCTACTCGTTGGGTCTCGGTGTTCCGTTCCTTCTGGCTGGGTTGGGCATGTTCAAGTTCTTTGGGCGGCTCAAGCCATATCTGAAACCGATCAACATCGCTTCGGGTGTGTTCCTTGCGTTGTTCGGTGTTGTGATGCTCACCGGACGTCTTGGAGACCTCTCCGCCTGGTTCGTCCAGATCTTCGATGCTGTCCCCTTCCTGGAGGACCTTGCTTCCGTCTGATTCACTTTTCCCCGCGGCGGAGCGTTGGAGTTGTTCCCCAAGGGACAGACCGTGCATAAGGTCTATCGACAGTGACCCCATCTCCTAGCTCCTCTCCGTGGCTGGCACCCGAGACACCCGACCTGGTCTGGTTCCGGGGCGCCGACACCATCCGGTTTCTCAACGACCTGATCAGTCAGGAGATCGGAACGATGGAGTCAGGTCAGGTGGCTCGCTCGCTTCTCCTTGGCCCACAAGGAAAACTCGACCACATCCTCTGGGTGATGCGTGGTGATGACGAGATAAGGCTGGTCACCGACAGAGGGCGTGGCGGGGATCTGGCCGCGACACTTGGTCGATACCGGATCAGGGTGGATGTCGAGATTGGACACACCGACCAACCAGCGTGGATCGTGGTTGGAGAAACCGCAGTCGAGCCTGGAACCTGGTCCATGACCGACGTCGGCCTCGAGGCCGACGTCTCCTGGCCCGGGATTCAGAGAACTCTGGTCGTGGGAGACCGTCCCGACCTAGAGGAGGGCGACGCCACAGAGTACGAGTCGCTCCGCATCGCCGCGGGTGAGCCTTACTGGGGAGTCGACGTCGACGGGAAGACCATTCCCCAGGAGTCGGGTCTTGTTGAGTCGACCGTTGACTTCACCAAGGGTTGTTATCTGGGTCAGGAGCTTGTGGCTCGTATCGACAGCCGTGGCCACGTCAACCGCCACTTACGCATCCTCGAGATCGAAGGGACAGGCGCAGAGCCAGGAATGTCGCTGGAGGCCGACGACAAGAAAGTCGGCACGCTGACGTCTGTGAGCAACTCGATCGGTCTAGCCCTGGTGAGACGTGAACTGGCACCGGGCGATCTGGTATCGGTGGATGGTTTCAAAGCGGTGATTCGGGAAATCCCACGGAAACCACAGACATAGTTCACCGGTTCTTTACAAATATGAAGGCAGACTGTGGGGTATGGTCGGTCTCACCAGATCAGTTCTGCTCGTCGAAGACGACGACGCCATCGCCGACATGCTTCGCGGCTTCTTCGAACGTGACGGCTATCGGTTCTTGCATGCCCTCACCGGAGAAGAGGCGATCGAGCGGCTTCGGATCCGACCCGTCTCAGCCATCCTCCTCGACATCAACCTGCCGGGCATCGACGGGATCGAAACATGCCGGAGGATCAGGGAGTTCTCTCAAACCCCGGTGATAATGCTGACCGCACGGGACACAGAAGTGGACAAAGTCCTCGGCCTGGAGATGGGCGCCGATGACTACGTCACAAAACCCTTCTCCCCCCGGGAGCTGATGGCTCGGATCAAGGCAGTGCTGCGTCGTTCGGAGGAACCGCCGGCGAAGCCACGTCTACTCGACATAGACGGGTACGAGATCGATGACGGCAAGCGGACCGTGACCACACCCTCTTCTGTGGTTGTCGAACCGACCGCGAAGGAGTTCGACCTGCTCTGGTTTCTCGCAGAAAACGCCGGCCTGGCGATGAGCCGAGGCCAGATCCTGGAGGGAGTGTGGGGCTACGAGTACTTCGGCGAGACCCGGACAGTGGACGTCCACATCAGACAGCTCCGCAAGAAGATCGAAGGAATCCCCATCGAGACGGTTTGGGGCGTCGGTTACCGGTTGGGCCGGTAATGCGTCGTCGTCTTTTCTGGACGATCGCGGGCGTCGCTGCGGTCACCGGACTTCTCGTCCTCGCCGGGTCGGCCTTTGCCTATCAAAGGGCAGTGATCGACGCTACCTACCGTGAGATGCAGCACTCGTCGCAAGAGGCCGTGCTCATCATCGAGGAAACGTTGGAACGCATCGCGCGAAGACCCGGAGCGGTCCAAGAGCTTTTTCATCTACTTCAAGGTGACCAGTTGGAACCTCGTTTGGGTCGGATCCGGCGAACGGCCGGAGGCTCGGATATCGCCTTTGCGGTGATCCCCGAGGATGGCGATGCCCGATTCTCCAGCGACCTATTCGACCGCGTGAATCTCGACCAGGACACCCTGGATTCGGGCGTCACCCAGTTCACCCGGTCGAGCACGGGAGAGCTGGTGGTGATCACACCGACAACTATCTCAGTCCAGAACACCGATGTCACCTTGCTTGTTGGGCTTGCCCGTGAGGCGCCGATAGTTCGGTTGGTCGATCAGCTCGGTGCCATGTTGGTGATCATCGTGGGGATCGGTGTGCTGTCGGCGTTATTAGCTCGCCTGTTGTCCGGATCGGTTGCTAACCGCCTCGAGCCCTTGGCGAATGCCTCACGTGATTTGGCCGACGGAGACTTGAGCGTTCGTGTTCCGAACCTCGAAGATCCCGAACTTGATGAGGTTGCTGTCGCCTTCAATGAGATGGCACAGGAGCTGGAGGCAAGCCAGATGAGAGAGCGGGACTTTATCTTGGGCATTGGTCATGACCTGAGAACCCCGCTGACGACGATTGGGGGATACGCCGAAGCGCTCGAGGGGGGAGAGGTCGACCCCGAGGAGATCGAACGAATCGGTGGAGTGCTCGGTGTCCAGAGCCGTCAACTGGGTCGTCTGATCGAAGATCTTTCGACCCTTGCCCGGTTGGAGCAGCCCGAGTTCAGCCTACGGACGGAGCAGGTCGACGTGGGCGCTCATGTGAAAGAGGTTGTCGAGGGCTTCAGCCGACACGCCAAGGAGATCGGAGTGAAGTTGTCGATCGAGGCAAACGAGGGTCTGGTGTTGGAGACTGATCCCGATCGTTTGGGCCAGATTGCCCAGAATCTCGTTGAGAACGCGATGCGATACACACCGGAGACTGGGACCGTCACCGTGGTGGTCAGTGAAGAGGGCTCGTCCTGTGTAATCGAAGTAGCGGACACCGGCATCGGGATCACTCCCGAAGACCTTCCACACATCTTCGACCGGCATTACGTCGGCCGACAGCGACAGCTCAGAAACGAAGGGAGTGGGCTGGGTCTTTCGATCGTCTCGGGGTTGGTGGAGTTGATGGGTGGCGAAGTGACCGCCGAATCGATGCCGGGCAAGGGGACGACAATCACCGTGAGGTTGCCCATCTAGCGATGTGACTCAACCACCCACTCACCTCCCTTCATCACACCACTGACGTCTTCCAACAGCCGATGTCATCGAGCGGGTTGCCTTCCACGATGACGAGATCGGCATGGGTTCCAGGGGTCAGCGATCCGACCCTGTCCTTCCACCCCGTCAACTCGGCGGCCCAACTTGTGGCGCTCTGGATGGCTTGGGCCGCACTCAGTCCGTGATCGACGTAACAGGACGACTGTTGAGCGTTGTTGCCGTGGGGATAGACGCAGGCGTCGGTTCCGTAGGCGATCTTCACACCGGCCCGGAGCGCTTTGGTGAATCCGACCCGCTGAGGACTTGGCGCGTCATGAATGCTCATCACGGCTGGTCGAGCAGCGCCTTTCCGTGGTGCCGGAGGTGGGACTCGAACCCACACGCCACTGAGGACACAGCATTTTGAGTGCTGCACGTCTGCCTATTCCGTCACTCCGGCTGGTGCTCTCCGGCGTGAGTACCGTTGGGAGCACTGATGTGGGAGTGTATGGCCCATGAAGGGAATAGGCGACCCCTGGGCAGGCGCTGAGCCCGGCATGAAACGCATTCATCGGCGACTGTTTCGGCTCAACGAAAAGATCGCCAAACTCGAGGAAGAGGCACGAAACGTCGATGCCGAACTCGAGTACCACCGGTCCATCGATGAAGACGCCCAGCGTGACGCGGCGGTCGGCAACTACATCGACCGCGAGGAAGCCGGTCTAACTGCTGCCGACGTCAGGCGATTCGAGAAGACCCTGGCTGACCTCAATTCGAAGAGGGACGCCCTGGTCACCAAGAGGGATCGTCTGCTCACCACCCTCCCCAATTGACCGAGGCGGTCTCGGGGAGAGGTAGTAGCGTCGCCGTCGTGCCAACTCTCGCCCTGATCGACGGTAACTCGATCGCCTACCGCGCCTTTTACGCACTTCCCGAGGACCTCGCTACGAAATCCGGTCAGGTCACCAATGCGGTCTTCGGCTTCACCCGGATGTTGATCCGTCTACTCAAGGACTTTCACCCAGACGGGATCGCTGTCGCCTGGGATGTTTCTCGAAAGACGTTCCGCACTGAGGCTTACCCCGAGTACAAGGCGCAGCGGAAGAAGGCACCCGACCACTTCCGAAGTCAGCTTCCGTTGATGGATGAGGTCCTTCAGGCCCTTCAGATCAACCAACTCCGGATGGAGGGCTTCGAGGCAGACGACATCATCGCCTCTCTCACCCGGAACGCCGTTGAAGATGGGTGGGAAGTGCTGATCGTCACCGGGGATCGCGATGCCTTCCAACTGGTGGGCGGACCGGTTCAGGTGGTGTACACACGTCGTGGGATCAGTGACATCGTGCTTGCCGACGATGCCTACATACAAGAGAAATACGGGATCACGCCATCCCAATACGTTGAGTACGCGTCGCTGCTAGGCGACAACTCAGACAACCTCCCCGGTGTGCCGGGTGTAGGAGAGAAGACCGCTTCGCGGTTGATAGCCGAGCACGGCTCGGTTGACGGCGTGTATGCAGCCATCGGGGACATGACCCCGAGACTCAGGGAGAATCTGGCAGCCAGTCGCGAGCAGGTTTTTCTCAACCTCGAGCTGATGGACCTCGTTGACGATCTCGATCTCGGTCACTCCACGACCGATTTCGAGACAAGGGAGTGGGACCGGAGCACGGTGAAAAACCTGTTCGACAGTCTGGAATTCCACTCGATGTGGAACGACCTCGAGCATGCCCTGCCATCGACCGGCGGTGCGACCGAGATCCTCGACGTTGAGTCCGAGTTGGTTACTACCGCCGACCGAATCTCCAATTTGGCCAATCGCGATACCCTTGTTGTCGGACTGGCTTCCGACGGTAGGGGACCGTTCGGTCTAGCCGTGTCAATAGGACCGGGTGAGGCCGTTGTCGTACCGTTTGAAGACGCCGGCCCCATTCTCGACGGGATCGGCTCGGGCGCCATCGGAGTGATCGGCCACGACTTGAAGTCGATAGCCCGAGCTCTCCTAGACCAGGGCTACGACCTCACCGACCCCCGTATGGACACCGCCCTGGCCGCCTACATCCTCAATCCATCCTCGCGAAGCTATGACCTTGCTGAGATCGCCGAGCGTGTCCTCGGCGTCGAGGTTGTGTCACCTGACGATGAAGACACCGCAGGCATGTTGCCTTTCGACTCCGGGCTCGACGTGGACCTCGAGGGGCGATGTGTCGAGGCCGTGCGCCGGCTTGCCGACCAGCTTGGAAAAGAGCTGTTCGAACGCGACGAGGTTGATCTCTTCACTGACTTCGAATTACCCCTCATACCGGTACTGGCGCGAATGGAGCACGCCGGCATCGGGGTCGACAGGGCCTATCTCGAGGAGATGGGGAAGGATCTGCGCTCCCGTATCACCAAACTCGAGTCAAAGATCCACGGACTGGCCGGTGAGGCTTTCAACGTCAATTCAACGGATCAACTTCGGAGGATTCTCTTCGACAAGCTGAGCCTCCCCATCAGCAAGAAAACCTCGACGGGGAAACCTTCGACCGACGCCTCGGTATTGAAGAAGCTCGACCATCCCCTCGTGGACGCCCTGCTCGAGTATCGCGAGTTGGAGAAACTACGTTCTACCTATGTCGATGGCTATCTACCGTTGATCGATCCCGACGGCAGGATCCGCACAACGTTCAACCAGATGGCAGCGGCGACCGGTCGTCTCTCTTCTGATAGCCCAAACTTGCAGAATATTCCGGTTCGATCGGAGTCGGGAAAAGGCATTCGCCGCGCCTTCATCGCCGGTGAAGGCAATCTGTTTCTGGTCGCCGACTACTCCCAGATCGAGCTCAGAGTCTTGGCCCATATGAGTGGTGACCCGTTTCTCAACGAGGCGTTCCAAAGCGGACTTGACATTCACACGGCGACCGCGGCCCGTGTCTGGGATGTGCCGACCGAGGATGTGTCGACGCAGCAGCGGCGCATGGCCAAGATGATCAACTTCGGCCTGCTCTACGGGATGGAAGCCTTCGGTCTTGCCGATCGTCTGGGGATTTCGCGCGAAGAGGCCCAGGAGCACATCGATGCCTACTTCTCCCAGTTCCACCATGTGAAGGAGTACATGGCCTCGTTGGTGACTGCCGCACGTAACGATGGTTACACGACGACTCTCTTTGGACGGAGGCGCTATCTGCCCGAATTGAAGTCGGACAACTTCAGGATCCGTCAGATGGGGGAGCGGATGGCGCTCAACGCACCCGTCCAGGGCTCGGCGGCGGACATCATCAAAAAGGCAATGATCGACCTGGATTCGGTGATGCGAAAGGAGAAGATGGCGTCCACCATGCTCCTCCAGATCCACGACGAGTTGATCATCGAAGTGCCCGAAGATGAGTCGGTTCTGGCTGAGAGGTTGGTGGTCGAAACCATGGAGGGTGTTACCGGTCTCGAGGTGCCACTGAAGGTGGATGTCGGCTGGGGACCAGACCTTGCCAGCGTGAAGGCCTGATTACTTGGCGAAACCCTGGGTGGCTGCGTACACTTCCATTGCCTGCTGGCTTTGCGTCGGCAGAGTTCTTCCCTGAGAGGTAACCACCCACAAATGTCCAACGAGTTAGAAACCGCGCCTGTAAGCACTCCCGAAGAGGAGACAGCCCAGACGCCCGAGACGCCAGTCAGCGAGACCGAGGTCGAGAAGACGGCGACCACCGCGAAGCCCGCCACCGAGCCTCCAACCACCGAAGAGGCGCATGAAGAGCCGGCAGCAGATTTGTCTGTCAATGAGGCGCCCGCCGAGGAATCGCTTGCGGACGAAGCGTCAGATGAGGAGCCTGCGGCCAAGACAACTACCTTCCAGCACCGAGAGGCGCTGGTGGCACCAGACCTGAGCGAGCTGCCAGATGACATCGGCGACGATTTCGAGAAAGCCATCGATATCACCGTCCTCAAGTTCAAGGAGGGGGACATTGTCGAGGGCAGCATCGTCAGCATCGACGCTGAAGGTGCAATGGTCGACGTCGGTTACAAGTCCGAAGGCCTCATTCCCACTCGAGAGCTTTCGATTCGCAACAACATCGACCCCAATGACGTCGTAGAGATCGGCGAGCGCGTCGAGGCCGTGGTCCTCGACATGGAGGACGACGAAGGGCGGATGATCCTCTCCAAGAAGCGAGCCATGTACGAGCGCGCCTGGGGTCGTATTCAGAAAATTTCAGAGGAGGACGGCACGGTCGAGGGAACCGTCATTGAGGTTGTCAAGGGTGGACTTATCGTCGACATCGGTCTCCGCGGCTTCCTTCCGGCTTCACTTGTCGACCTGCGACGTGTTCGTGATCTCGACCCGTTCATTGGCCAGCCGATAACAGCAAAGGTGATCGAGCTCGATCGGGCTCGCAACAACGTGGTTCTTTCCCGTCGCGCCCATCTCGAGGAGGCCCTTGCCGAAGAGCGCAATGAGTTCTTGGAGAACCTCGCCGAGGGCGAAGTTCGAGAGGGCACCGTCTCGTCTGTCGTCAACTTCGGAGCCTTCGTCGACCTGGGAGGCATGGACGGGCTCGTTCATGTTTCCGAACTCTCCTGGCAACACGTCAATCACCCGGGCGAACTGGTCAGTGTCGGCGACAAGGTCACCATCAAGGTGCTTGAAGTGGATCGTGACCGCGAGCGCATCTCACTATCGATTCGTCAGACCACCGAGGATCCCTGGGATGTCTTTGCCACGGAGCACGAGATAGGCGATGTCGTTGAAGGCACCGTCACCAAGACCGTGCCCTTCGGAGCGTTTGTATCCGTTGCTGATGGCGTCGAAGGTCTCGTGCACGTCTCTGAGATAGCGATGCATCGTGTGGAGTCTCCGGAGTTGGAGCTCTCAATCAGCCAGACGGTGAAAGTCAAGATCACCGAGAAGGACGACGAACGTCGTAGGGTCTCGCTCTCCATCAAGCAGGCGCTCCCCGACTACAAGGAGCGTTTGGAGAAGGCAGATACCGACAAGAAGCGACCCCGCAAGCCTCGTGAGTTCGAGCGCGAGTTCGGGGCCGAGGCCGAGGAGCACCCGCCGATGCCGGTGGATGCCTCGCTCGAGGCCATTCTCAAGGAGCTCAAGGAGCGTGGAATCGGCCGTCGCTGAGTGTTACCTGGATATTCGTTGAAGGGGCTCTGGAAAAGGGGCCTCTTCTTCTTGTTCGGCCATGGATGATTCTCCCCATAGATTTCTACCTGAAACACTCAAGAGTGGTCGGTAGGGGTCCGACAATCCACCTGTGGCAAAGGATTTGAAACAGCGGGCGGGTTTGCACCTGCCGATAGGACGCCCCCGGTCAGTCGTCGCGGCAATGACGACGAGCAATCGAGGGGAAAACCGAAGGGGACTCAATGGGTAGGAGAGCCATCGTTCTTCTAGTGGCCTTGATATTGGCCGGCCTCGCCGCGTGGGCGGTGTGGAACTTCTTGCAGAACGTCGAAAGCGAAGCCAAGGAAGGCCAGAACATCGCAACGGTGTTCAGGGCTGGACCTGATGGAATCTCCGAGGGTCAGGAAGGTAACATCCTCGTCTCCTCGTATGACTCCAACTCCCGATGCCAAGACGAGGATCTAACCCTCATCGACGCCGTCGGTTGTACCGTCAAGAAGAGTACTGATCAGGTCGAGGATGTCCCGCTGGATGCCATCGACAGCGAAGAGAAATTGCGTCAGGTGTTGATCGGCAGAGTGGCTGCTGGCCCGATATCGGCCGGCTCCATTCTGACCGCGGTCCAATGGACCGAAATCACCGCAGATGTCATTCCGCTCTCCGAGCAGATCCCTTCCGGGAAGCAAGCATTGACCATCAGCACCAGCAATGTCCAGGGTGTGAACGGTTTTGTCGAAGCTGGTGATCGGATCAACATGATCATCACGCTCGCTATCGAGTTTGATCTCATACCTGTCGACTTCGAAGGGATAACCCTTCCCGCCGACGCGACATCTGGCGAGGAGACGGCGTCCACGCAGACCGATGGCGACGCCGAGGCCGTCGTGCTGACGTACACCCGGTATGTGCTTCAAGGCATTCCAGTCCTAGCCACTGGGCGTGAGATAAGGCCAGACCAGGAAGCGCCGCCAACGGTTGAAGCCGATGATGGCATCGCTACCGAAGGCGAAGACGCCGTCCCAGCCGAGGATCTGGGCAACTCCACGATCTTCACCCTCGAGGTAACGCCGGATCAAGCCGAGCGGATCGTCTACGCCTTTGAGAATGGCTCCATCTGGCTGACTTTGGTGCCGACCGACTTCGTCGAGATCGAAACCGACGGTGTGGTCATCGACAACCTGTTCGGTGGCGATCTGGCCGAAGAGATCTTCGGCTCCCAGGACAACAACTAAGAGGTCAATCGCATGTCGATGGCTGAAAACAACATCCTGGTGGTAGATGAGGATGACGACTTCGTCTCCATAGCCAAACAGTTGTTCGATGGTCGGTTGCCGGTCGCACGCACTCTTGATGAAGCCAGCCAGATAATCGAGTCTGGCGACATTCGAATGGTGCTCCTCGGACCCACATATAAGGACGACCGGCACATGGAGGAGATCAGGACACTCCACAACCAGGATCCGGTTCTGGTGCTCATGCTGGTAGCGGAAGAGGTCACGTCCGACCTATTGCGACGTGGCATGCGTGCAGGGGTCTCCGATGTTCTCGAGGCCCCGCTCGATGAGCCCAAGATCGAGGCCGCTATTGAGCAGTTCGGTCATGACGTGCTCAAGCGACAAAGTGTGGTGGCCAAGCCAAACGCACCTATGGAGTCCACACATGGTCGGCTCATCACGATCACCTCGGCTAAAGGTGGGAGCGGAAAGACAGTGGTGGCCACCAACCTGGCCCTCCTCCTCAACCGGATTCCGGATACCAAGGTGTGTCTGGTCGACGCAGACCTTCAATTTGGTGATGTCTGTCTCGTGCTACAACTCGAGCCTCGTTTCACGATGGTCAATGCTGCCCACGAGCTTCACCATCTCGACGCAGAGCTTCTCGACTCACTGCTCACCGAGCATCCGAGCGGTCTCAAAGTCTTGGCAGCTCCCTTGGAGCCGGCCTTCGCCGACGACATCACCACGACTGGTCTGATGCAGATGATCGACGTGCTTCTGGAAAACTACCGCTACGTCATCATCGACACAGCATCGATGCTGGATGAGTTGATCCTGTCTCTCTTCGAGAAGTCAGATGACATTCTGATGATCGTCGACATGGACTTGCCGTCGGTGAAGAACGCCAAACTCGCCCTCGAAACCATGCGACTTCTCAAGTTCAGCACAGCCAACGTGAAGTTGGTCATGAACCGATCCAACGCCAAGGCGAGACTCGACAACAAGGAGATCGAGAACGCCTTGAAGATGCGGATTTCCGCGGCTGTGCCATCGGATGCGGTGGTTGCCGCCTCGGTCAATGAGGGACGCCCGGTGGTGGAAACCGATCCCAAGTCCAAGGTTGCCAAAGGCTTCGAATCTGTAGCCGCCCTCATTGCGGAAAAGATTCCCGAAGATTCCGCCAAATTCGGCCTTTTCGGTCGTAAGTAGAAAAGGGGTATGTAGTGCCATCGCTATCTGAGAGAGTCGCCGCAGCAAGAGAGTCCGACACCTCCGATGTGTCGGTCACCCCTACCGATGCTCTTGGCGAGCTACGGGGCCGTCTCCACTTCAAGGTGGTGGAGGAACTCGGTCCCACTCTTTATGACCGTGGCATGTCCGATGCGGAATTGCGTCTGCGTGTCCTGGAGATGCTGGAGTGGGCCGTCGACCAGGAACAGGGCCTACCTCTCACCTCCGCAGACCGGCGAGCCCTGCTCAACGAGATCGCCTCGGATGTCCTCGGTTATGGGCCTATCGATCCACTGCTGAACGACCCGGAAGTCACCGAAGTCATGGTCAATGGGCCATACGACATCTACTTCGAAAAGGCCGGAAAGATACACCGTTCTGATATCCATTTTGTCGATGACGTCCATCTGCGGAGAATCATCGACAAGATCGTTGGTCAGATCGGTCGTCGAGTCGACGAGGCAACGCCGATGGTGGACGCCCGTCTCCCGGATGGCTCCCGCGTCAACGCCATCATCTCACCGTTGGCGATCGGTGGACCTTTCCTGACCATTCGTAAGTTTGCCGTCGACCCATATCAAGAAGCCGACTTGATCGCCTTCGGCACCTTCACGCAACGTGTGGCCGATTTCGCTCGAGCCTGTGTCAGGGGCCGTCAAAACATCCTGATTTCGGGTGGTACCGGCTCCGGTAAGACGACAACGTTGAACGTCGTGTCCGCCTACATTCCCGAGGACGAGCGCATCGTCACGATTGAGGACGCTGCTGAGCTTCAATTGCACCAGGACCATGTGCTCAGTCTGGAGTCTCGACCTGCAAATATCGAAGGTCAGGGTGCTATTACCATTCGCGAGCTGGTCAGAAACACTCTGCGCATGCGTCCCGATCGCATCGTGGTTGGTGAGGTTCGTGGTGCCGAGGCACTCGACATGCTTCAGGCCATGAACACCGGACACGACGGGTCGCTGACAACCGTTCACTCCAATAGCCCGCGCGACACGCTTTCCCGTATCGAGACCATGGTGTTGATGGCCGGATTCGACCTTCCGATCAAAGCAATTCGCGAACAGATCGCCTCGGCTGTCGACCTGATCATTCACGTGTCTCGTCTCAAGGACGGATCGCGTCGGGTAACTCATGTGACCGAGGTGGAAGGCATGGAGGGAGAGATCATCACTCTCCAAGACTTGTTCCTCTTCGACTACGGCATGGGTGTCGACGACGAAGGTGTCTACAAAGGGCGCCTCAAGGCGACCGGTATCCGGCCGAGTTTTTCCGAGGACCTGGAGGATCAGGGAATAAGGCTTCCTGCCGACCTATTTGATCCCGAGCCATTTGCACGGAGAAAAAGTTGAGACGAGCCCGCGTCGCTCTCGTCGCTCTCGTCGCTCTCGCTCTGGGAGCCCTTCCGGCATATGCCCAGGTTGGGCAGTCAGAAGTGGAGATCGTCGATATCAATGGCTCTCGTTACCCGGACGGCGGGCAGACAACGATGGTCATCGAGTTGCGCAATCTGCCAACCGATCTCGATCCATCCCAACTCGAGATCACCGTGAATGGTGAGCCGGTGACCGATCTCGAGGTGACACCTTTGGTCGACTCGACTCTCCCCGTTGGCGTCGTACTGGCCATTGACGCCTCAGGCTCGATGTCTGGTGGCCCGATTGAGGCCGCCAAAGCAGCGGCCAAAGACTTCGTCAGCCAGGCCCGACCCGAAGACCGGATAGCTCTCATCACGTTTGCCGATGAGGTTCTGGTGATCTCCGGGTTCACCAGCAACACACAGGAGCTCATCGCCCGCATCGACAGCATCGAGGCCGGGGGAGAGACCGCTTACAACGACGCCATCATCAAGGGCATCGAACTCTACGAGGCCGCATCGGCGAGAAACCTCCTTCCCAATTTGATCGTGCTCACAGACGGTGAGGACACGGTCTCGGTGGCGACACTCGACGAGGGAGTCGAAACAGTGGCTTCCAGTGACGTCCGGGTTTTCGGGGTGGCCCTGGAATCGCCTGACTTCAACCCGGATCCGGTCGAGCAGATCGCTCAAGCGGGCGACGGACTGTTCCTGTCAACGCCAGACCCCGAAGAGTTGTCGACGCTCTACGACGAGATCATCAGGGAGATCAGCAACACGCTGGTAGCCCGTTTCACCTCTCCAATCAGTACTCCGGGAGATGTCGAGTTCGCCGTTGCGTACCAGAGCTTGACTGCCAGTGCCACGTTTGCCGTTTCCGGCTTCGCTACGACGGCAACTGCGACCGCGGGTCCGACAACCACGACCACTCTGGCGCCGATCACCACCATCGTCGTGGAGGGCAAAGCGCCCCTCGACACCCAGACTCTGATCCTCATCAGCGCAGCCGGCCTTGGCCTGACGATGTTCCTGTTCTTGGTGATCCTGTTTGGTCGTGAAGATGAGGATGATCCGGGCAGGTTCGCCAAGAGACTTCAGGCCTACGGACGAAAGGGCAAACCGAACGAGGAGAAGCGACCTTTCCTGGAGCGGATTCCGCTACTCAGCCGATTCACAGAGGCCGCTGAGGAAGAGGTCAAGAAGAGAGGATTGCTCTCCGGGGTCAACTCCGCCTTGGAGCAGGCCAACATTCCGATGGCCCCGGGCGAGGCGATTCTCGCAATGATCGGCCTGTCAGCGGCTGGCGGCGTTTTCGGACTCGTCTTCAATGGCCTTGTCTGGGGCTTGATCACGTTCGGTGGCCTACTGATCTTGATGGTTTTGGTGATCAACTTCACTGGTCGTCGAGAGAGGAAGAACTTCGAAAAACAACTGCCCGACACGTTGACGCTGATGTCGACGTCTCTCAGAGCTGGATATTCGCTTCTCCAGGCGATCGAAGCTGTCAGCGCGGAGGCTCCAAACCCGACCGCTCGGGAATTCAGTCGAGCGATCGTCGAGGCGCGTCTCGGACGCTCGGTATCAGATTCGCTGAACGGAATTGTGGAACGGACTAATTCCGCTGACTTCGATTGGGCGGTAATGGCGATCGATATCCAGCGAGAAGTCGGCGGAAACCTCTCCGAGGTACTCGAAACGGTCGCCGACACGATGCGAGCTCGCAACCGACTCAAGGGTGAGATCATGGCTCTCACGGCCGAGGGTCGGATCTCTGCGATCGTTCTCGGCTCGCTGCCCTTTGGTTTGTTCGCCTTCCTCTGGTTTTCGAATCGGGAATACCTTTTGCCGCTGATTGAATCAGAATTTGGCCTCATGGCCATCGGGGTCGGAGTGTTGCTGATGACAGCGGGGACCCTGTGGCTCAAGAAGATTGTGAATATCGAAATATGAATTTCCTCGGATCACTCGGCGGAGGGTTGCTGGCGGTAGGAGCCATCTTCCTACTAGTGCTGTTCGTGACCCTGTGGGTGGGAACAGGCGTAACTCGTGCCCGCGAAGAGGTGGCCGATCGCCTCGCTCTCTATGGTCGCGATCAGGTTGTCACCGGGGCTCGGGAAGACCAACTGGCCAAACCTCTGGCTCAGCGCACCGTCGGCCCCCTCTTCCTGAGGTTCTCCAACTTCCTGAAACGCTTCACACCGGCCGGATACTTGGAGAAGATCCAGCACCAGTTGTTACTCGGTGGGAATCCCGGGAACCTGGATGCCCCTGCATTCGTGGTTATCAAGTTGCTGACCACGGCCCTTGGTCTATTCGCGTCGTTCTATCTTGTTGACTTCGGAGCTGACACGCTGCAAAGGGTTGTGCTGTTCGGCATGCCCATTGCGCTTGGCTTCTTTGGTCCCAACGCCTGGCTTCAGAGGAAGGTCGACGACCGTCGAAAGGCCATGCTTCGGGCGCTTCCCGACTTGCTGGACCTTCTCGTCATCTCAGTCGAAGCGGGTCTTGGTTTCGACTCGGCACTCGCCCGGGTCATCGCGACCGTACCCGGTCCCTTGTCCGAAGAGTTCTTCAGGATGCTTCAGGAGACAAGAGTCGGTGTGAGTCGGCGTGATGCGATGCGTCATCTGATGGATCGGACCGATCTCGACGAGCTGCGATCCTTTATCCTGGCGATGATCCAAGCAGAGGCTTTCGGCGTGACCATCGCTCGCGTCCTTCGGGTGCAGGCCGATGAGATGCGGGTCAAGCGTCGTCAGCGTGCCCAGGAGAAGGCGTTCGCCGCTCCTGTGAAACTGGTATTCCCGCTTGTCTTCTGCATCTTCCCTTCGCTGTTCATCGTACTCCTCGGTCCGGCAGCAATTCAGATTGCGGGCGCGTTCGGCGGACTCTGATGAACAAGGCGTCCCCGACGCCGTCACGTCGTGTTTCAGTGGCCCACTTGGCGCTAATCGTGCCGTGGGTGGCGCTGGTCGTCGCCGCATGGTCACCACTACGAGATAATTCGTTTCTCTGGCACGTCCGGGCTGGCACCCTCCAACTCGACGGTGGCCGGGTGCTGACGGCCGATCCGTTCTCATTCACGATGCTCGGTGAGCAGTGGCTGACGCAGAGTTGGCTTGCCGAGCTCCTCTATGCCTGGTCGGAAAAAGTTTCAGGCATCGGATTCGTCCCGCCAATGCTGCTTTTGGTAACCAGCATCACCATGGTCGGTATCGGACTTATTGCTTACCGGGCATCACAAAGCGTGACGGCCTCGGCGATCGTGCTCATCCTCAGTTCGATTCTGCTGATCAGCTTCCTGGTTCCCCGGCCTGTGATCTTCTCCTTTGCGTTGTTTGTGCTTGTCATAATCGCCTGGGAGAGGCCGGCGGCCCGGTGGGCTTTGCCTTTTCTCATCTGGCTATGGGCGTCAATTCATGGAAGCTTTGCCATCGGGCTGGCGTATGTCGTGCTCAGCCTGATCGTGCGGCGTGAGTGGAGATGGCTGTCAGTTCCGGCAGTCGGCGGTGTCCTCTCGCTTGCTACCGCACATGGTCTCGGTGTTGTTGCGATGCTTGTTGCGTTTGGCAGGGCAAGGGACACCCTGTCACTGCTCAGTGAATGGCGCAGGCCTGAGTTGTGGTCGGCCGTCTTTCTGCCCTTTGCGGTGGGGGTGGTCATCATTGTGCTGGGGGCCTTTCGCGGACGGATCACCCCGAACCACCTGTGGGTGCTGGTGCCGTTCCTGCTTCTCGGTTTGAGCGCAACGAGGGCCTTACCGCCGGCATGGATTGGACTCATCCCGCTTGTTGGGTTGGCCCTGGGTGAGATGAGCGCAGGAACTGGAAGGCGGTTCTCGATGGGAGCAGCCGCTGTGTTTGTCACCACAGTCTTGATCCTCCCCTTTCTGATCAGGGATGATGGTTCGCTCGACCCGAATCGCTTCCCGTTGACAGCAGTTGGATCTCTCAGTGATGTCAACACCTTCCACGACGACGTGACCGGTGGCTACCTGATCTGGGTGGAGGGACCGCAGAGATTGGTCTATCTGGATGACCGTGCAGAACTGTATCAGGGGCGTATCGGTGATTTCGTCGCAGTGAGAGATGGCGACGTCGACTGGGAACCGGTGTTTGCTCGAGAGGGGATCGAACAGGCTCTCCTCAAGAAAGGTGAGTACCTAGCAGTCGAACTCGAGTCTGCTGGATGGACCCGATCCTACGACGACGAGTCCTTCGTGATTCTGAGGCCATAGGAAAAGGGACCCGATCGGGTCCCTTTTCCTAATTAGTAGTTGGATACCTAGATCAGGCGTCCTGGAGTTCAGTTGCGATCTCGCTGAACACGCTCGATATCTCGTCACCGGCAAGTGACACGGCCACAAGCGCGACGATGGCGATGAGAACAACCAGAAGTGCGTATTCCACCATGGAAGCACCCTTCTCGTCCTTCATCCAGGTTGTTACTTTCGTCCACAGAGCAAGCATTACCCCTCCTTGAGTCAGGTTCCTTGGGTCTGTAGTGGGTAAATTTAGGTGACCGGGTTCCGAAGACAATGGGTCCCGGGGACTATAAGGTCAGGCGCCCGCATTCGCTATCTCGGTGCCTATCTCGGAGAAGGTCTGGGAGAGCTCAGCTCCGGCCAGCGATACCGCGATGAGAGCAACTATGGCGATCAGGGTGACGAGAAGTCCCCACTCGACGAGGGCGGCACCATGATCTTCATTCAGAAATCGGACCATCGACAGTTTCAACAGATCTCCTGTTTCCGTGTCGAAAGTCTACGTTCTCACCTCAAGGTCGATCATGGGTCGATCGACCCATAACGGTCAACTGGGTCTGGCAATGCCGAGCCGAATTGCCTCGATAGCGGCTTGAGTCCGATCACTGACGGCCAGCTTCTGGAAGATTGATGCGAGATGGTTCTTGACCGTCTTCTGCGATATGTAGAGACGGTCGGCGAGCTCGTCTGTTGCTGAGACTCCGACGGCGAGCAGTTGAAGTAGTTCTCGCTCTCGTTGCGTGAGCGAGGCTGCGCCGGGATCCAGTTGCGCATCCCGGTAGCCCTCGAGAAGCTCGTCGCGGTCCTCATCGTTGAGCTCGATCAGATTCTTCCCATCGGCAACCGCCCTGACGGCAGCGGCCAACGTGGCCAAGGGCACTCCTTTGGAGAAAAAACCCTTCGCCCCGGCGTCGGCAGCGCGGGCTTTTTGCTCTTCGCTGGCATGCATGGAGACAACGATTGCCTTCGATCGCATCCCGAGTTCAGAGATAGTGGTGATGCCATCGCCATCGGGCATTTCGATGTCGACAATCGACACCTCTGCCGGTTGACTCGCCAGGGCTTTTTCCAAGGCCGGACCTGAGTTGACCACACCAACGACGCGGGCATCGGGCAGACTGTTCAGAGCCTGGCTCAGGCCTTCAGCAAAGAGCTGGTGATCGTCGGCGATCATCACGCGAATCATCGGCTCCCCCATTCAACCGTCATGGCGGTTCCAACCCCGGGCTTTGAGTCGAATTTGATGGTGGCTCCGACCTTGGCTGCCCGCTCCCTCATCCCGACCAGCCCAAAGTGACCTTCTATCTCCTGCTCAGGGTCGAAGCCAGCGCCATCGTCGACAACAGTGCAGTACCCAAAGCTCCGATCTATCTGGCCTGAGATGACGATCCTTGTACCTCCCGAGTGCCTGTGAGCGTTGCGAGTCGCCTCGGTGATGATGGATGTCAGGTCGCCGATCAGGGAGGCCCTCGGTGGTCTGCGTTCGTTCAAGTCGACAACGATCGGCGGATCACCTGTCAGCACCGACGTCGATTGGAGAATTCGGGCAGTCAGCGTTGGACCGGGGGCGCTCCGCAAGTCGGCGACGGAGGCCCGCACATCCCCCACGAGCTTGGTGACATTGGAGCGCAACACCGCTAAGTCGGCGGCGATCTCCGGGTGGTCGGCTTGCTGCATGGCCGCCATGTCAAGTGCCAGCCCCAGCGAGGCCAATGATGGGCCGATTTCGTCATGCATCTCTCTCGCCAGGCGCATCCTTTCCTCCGCAACCGCCGAGCCGACAATGTCCTGTAACAGACGGAGGTTGGCGAATGCCAGGGTCACCGGATGGAGAGTGGCGGCGACATCTGCCTGCTCGGCAGGTGTGAGAGGGCGAGCCGTGGTGAGCTGTAGATTCCCGACCGCGGTGTCACTGGTGGACAGGGGAAGCTCATACACATGTCCGTCTTCCTCAGGGATGCCGCGGGCGGCAAGCACCACGAGGCCTGTTTCACCGTTGACTGCCAGCTTTCCAGCAGATCCAGGGAATCTCCCGAGGATTGTGTCGAGGGTGTCAGCGCCAACCTCAATCGCATTGAGACGTCCGGCGGCAACGTCTTCGGAGAGTTTTTCGAGGGCCCCATGGATCTTCTCGAGACGTTCCAACTGCTCTGTGGCGGTCTCCTTTTCCTCGACGAGCTCGGCCGCTCGGAGGTGGATGTCTTCGAGAAGCTTGCGGATAACTCCAACAAGGAGGACAAACACCAGATAAAGGGCCACGGCGCCGGCAGCGTCGAGGATCGTCAACCCACTGGCCAGTGTGACGATGGTGAGAAGGCCGGCCGATAAGAGGCCTGTGGTGAGGCCGGTCCGGAGACCACCGTAGATCGTGGCAAAGATGGGCGGCCCCACGGATAACAGCAGGTAAGGACTGGTGGCCCCGCCGGTCATGGTGAGGGCGACGAGAATTACGAGAGCTCCGAGAAAGGTGATGGCCTCCGCGCCAAATCGGGCTCGGTACCAGGACTCGGGAATGATGGTTGAAGCGATCACATAGGTGCCGGCTACTGCCATTGCAGCCAGCGATTGGCCGGATCCAGAAGTAGCCACCAGATCGGAGACGATGCCGATGGTCAGGGCAATCCACTGCCCGATGACGACGGCGTGATGAAGGCGAGATTCCCAGGGAGCCGAGGAGATCGGCGTCATCAGAGGCTACCGTCGCGATCCGTGATCAACGGGCAACGTCGTTGGCTGCTTGGCGGCGGGATCGGCAGCGGAAAGAGCGCTGTGCGTGTGCTGCTGGAAAGGTCTGGGGTGGAGACCATCGATGCTGACTCCATTGGCCATGAGGTTCTGGAGCCCGACGGCGCCGCATTCGCCGACGTAGCCAAACGTTGGCCCGCCGCCGTGGTCGAGGGACGGATCGACCGGACATCTCTGGCCAATATGGTTTTTGGAGACAAGGTGGAATTGGCTGCACTCGAAGAGATCACTCACCCCTATATCTTCGGCACGATCCAGCGTTCTGTTCAACGAATTGATGGGGTGGTCGTCGTCGAGGTTCCTGTTCTACAGACAGGTATCGAGAGCGGATGGCGGCGAATCGTGGTCGACTGCGATGATCAGAGCCGTCTGACGAGGCTTATCGAGCGCGGCATGACCTCTGCCGACGCCAGATCAAGGATGCGAACACAACCGACCAGGTCAGAATGGCTTGCTACAGCCGATCTTGTGGTCCCGAATCATGGATATCTCGACGAGCTCACGGCCACGGTGGAGAAATTGAGGGTCTGGCTCTGAGCCTTCTCAAAATCTGTCACAGATCGTCGTTACGCTGGCGAGGTGCCCGAGTTCAAGGTTGTCTCCGATTTCGCCCCCGCTGGTGATCAGCCGAAAGCAATAGAGTTGCTGGCCGCCGGAGTCAATCGCGGTGACCGCTTCCAGACCCTCCTCGGAATCACCGGATCGGGTAAATCGGCAACTATTGCCTGGACAATCGAGAAGGTGCAGAAGCCCACGATCGTGCTCGCTCCCAACAAGGCGCTGGCAGCGCAACTGGCCAACGAGTTTCGCCAGCTCTTTCCGAACAATCGCGTCGAGTACTTCGTCTCCTACTACGACTACTACCAGCCCGAGGCGTACATGCCGCAGACCGACACCTACATCGAGAAGGACGCCACCGTCAACGATGAGATAGACCGATTACGTCATGCTGCCACTGCTGGACTCCTGGTCCGGGACGACGTGATCATCGTGGCCTCGGTGTCTGCGATCTATGGACTCGGTTCTCCCGAGCAGTACGAAGGACAGCTCCTGCGACTTGTTCAGGGTGTCGAACATCCGATGGAGGCTGCCATAAAGCGTCTCGTCGAGATCCAGTACGAACGCAATGAAATCAACCTCATCAGGGGAAAGTTCCGGGTGCGTGGCGACACCCTCGAGGTCTTCCCGTCCTACGAAGAAACCATCGTGAGAATCCAGTTCTGGGGAGACGAGGTCGAGCGCATTATCCGACTCAACCCTGTGACGGGAGAAGTAATCGAAGAGATGTCGGAGTTCTTTGTGTTCCCGGCTACCCACTATGTGACGGAGCGAGAGAGGCTTCTGAAGGCGGTTGGGAGCATCGAGGAAGAACTTCAGGAGCGGCTTGCCGAGTTGGAAGGCAAGGGCAAAATGCTCGAAGCCCAACGTCTCCGGATGCGGACCAACTACGACCTGGAGATGATGAGAGAAGTGGGTTTCTGTTCCGGAATTGAGAACTACTCACGGCATCTCGACGGCCGATCGCCAGGGGAGGCGCCATACACGTTGCTCGACTATTTCCCGGATGACTATTTGATGATTGTCGACGAGTCCCACGTGACAGTCCCCCAGATCGGGGGGCAGTACGAGGGGGACCGATCCCGCAAGGAGGTTCTGGTCGAGCATGGTTTCAGACTTCCCTCGGCGATGGACAACAGACCGCTCCGATTCGACGAGTGGCTGGACCGAGCGAATCAGGTGATTTTCCTCTCGGCCACCCCGAGTGAATTCGAAATCGGCCACTCCACCCAGGTCGTGGAACAGATCATCAGACCGACTGGTCTGGTCGATCCCGAGGTGATGATCCGACCAACCAAGGGTCAGATAGACGACCTACTCGAGGAGATTCGCGGCAGAGCGGTCCGGGATCAACGGGTTCTTGTGACCACCCTCACCAAGAAGATGGCGGAGGACCTCACCGACTACCTGTTGGAGATGGGGGTACGGGCCCGTTATATGCACTCCGAGACCAACACGCTCGAGCGGGTCCAGATCCTGCGAGAGTTGCGTCTGGGGGATTTCGACGTACTGGTGGGCATCAACCTGCTGCGTGAGGGTCTCGATCTCCCTGAAGTCTCCCTGGTCGCCATTCTGGACGCCGACAAGGAGGGATTCCTCCGATCGAAGACATCCTTGGTCCAGATCATTGGTCGAGCGGCCCGAAATGTCGATGGTCAGGTGATCATGTATGCCGACAACATCACCAACTCGATGAAGAAAGCGATCTACGAGACCAACCGGAGGCGAGAGCTTCAGCGGAAATGGAACGATGAGCATGGGATAGATCCTCAAACCGTGCGCAAGAAGGTTTCCGACATTCTCGAATTGGTGCAGTCGGAAACACCGGCAGGGGACCGCAGACGTCGAGAAGTCGATCGACGTCCACCAATTGACCTGGAGGGCGATGATCTGGCGCGGCTGGTGATGAGCCTGGAGGAAGAAATGCACGAGGCTGCCAAGGAGTTGCGATTCGAGTATGCCGCCCGGCTGAGAGACGAGGTCAACGAACTTAAGCGTGAACTACGCGAGGTGGCAGAGGCGGGCTAACGGACACGCCACCTCAACTTCGTTGGCGTTTGTGAAAGTTGTCGGGAGACCCATGTCGTCGACGAGCGCTTCTGCAACGATGATGCCGGCCGATGAAGACCGAAGAAGACCAGCCGACACAACCCCAGACGTTGCAAGACCGTCTGCGAGCCTTCTGCGAAGCGCGCTCTCCGTTCT
>Ga0209988_10000007_pt1 | contig 94759 bp, 102 predicted proteins | sample N075metaG_FD_183115 | JGI IMG/M metagenome (GOLD analysis project Ga0209988, IMG submission 183115) | Deep subsurface microbial communities from Kermadec Trench to uncover new lineages of life (NeLLi) - N075 metaG (SPAdes) (version 2) | ecosystem: Environmental > Aquatic > Marine > Ocean... | reverse complement strand
TCCATTAAGAACATACACAGGTTCATCCTGCCCTTGATCAATCCTTTGACCTGCCACAAAAACCACTACATAGTCTGCACCCATCTCCTGGAGGTTATTCCATGCTTCATCAGGAGGACTAAGTAGAGTTTTTGCAATTAATTCAATTCGAGTATGATTGCCAGTAAAATTATCTGCCAGGGTAGTTCTATCTGACATTGTGGTAATCCAATATCCATAATCCCACCATGCAGCAACTACAGAATCTTCTGGAGTATTGTTTTTTATCCACTCTAATGATTCCGTCCAATCATTGGTGATAACACCATAAGCTGAACCACCATTTAAGATAGTTGGAGGAGCCTTTGCAGCATTAATCCAGTTTGAGTTTGGGTACATTAGAGGTATTATAAGTAGAATTAGTATCACAGCCAAAAAAGAAACTTTGATGATTTTTCCCGTACGGAATTTTTCGTATATATTTTTATTGCCAAAAATTTCTTTAATTAAAATTGATAGTCCCAATGATGATAATATAATTAGTGAAATGGAAGCAAAAACTTCTAAACGAACGAAAGCAGAGCTAATATGAATTCCTGTTAAACCAATTATTAAAGAAAAAGCTATCATGTCATTTCTTACATTTAAAATAGTTTTAGATTTTTTACTTAGAATAATCCAAATTCCAAGTCCAGCAAAAATCATCAGAATGGAATGGAAGAAGAATGATTGTGCAAGAGTTGTAGTTGCATGTTCAGCTATGGAGTCAACTAATGGATTGGTTGTAGTAAGAAATGGATTTATTGCATTTAAGTAACGAAATTGTGGTAATGGCAAAAATCGAGCTTCTTCATTAATTACCATCAAAGATGAACCAATGATTATTATCATAAACAAAAGGATCAGTCCATTTCTTGTTTTATTCTTGATTTTGCTGAATTTTTGAATAATTATACAAGATACTAAAAATCCTGTAGGTACAATTAATGAAAAACCACCTAAACCAAATACAAAACTTGTTCCAACAAATTCAAACATTAGCGCAGTCAACAAAAATGATGTTACAAAAACAGGAATACTCCAAATAATAAATTCATGATCTTTTCTAACAAATGGGAGTACTAGAATAAACATTCCAATTGGAATAACAAAAAATTGTATTCCTCCCCAAGAAGCAAGCCCTAATCCCAAGATTATTCCTCCTACAATTAATTTCGAAATTGCGATTTTCTTATTTTCTGATTTTATTCCACTCAAAAAAAAGTATAAACCCAATATCCCATAAAATATTCCTAATGGTTCTGATTTGAACCACCCAATAGTTCCTCTCAACAAAATTGGTAAAGATACTGAATAAAGTATGGCTGCAAAAAGTCCTGCTGTTGTTCCCCCTATTACTCGAACTAGTGCAAAAATTACTATTACAGTTAATGAGCCAAAAATTACGGGAAATAAAATGGTAAAATCATACAGACTCAAATCTCCTCCAAATATCTGATAAGTTACAGCAGCTGTCATGTGAAGCATAACCTGTGAAGTTGCAGAAATATTTCTTCCTTCAGGATACCAACTCTTATCATCATGCCAATCAAAATATTCTGAATAGCCATTTTCTACAATGAATTCCGTTGCTCTAAAATTAAAAAAAGGATCAAATTCATTTAGTTCAGAACCAAAATCTGCGGCTTGAGATCTAATCAAAAATGATATTGAAAATGATAAAACTAATACTCCAATCACCAAAAGGTAATTTAATCTGAAATCAAAAGTACCAATTCTGAATAATCGAGCTTGAGTACTCATCAAATTGACGCTAACTTAAGTGGTTATTACTCTTTTGAATAAAGAATTTTTAATTTTTTAAATCAGGTTTATGTCGTAGCTTGTGCTGCTTCATGGAACATCTGGCTCTTTGCGCAACCAGCAGCTAGTTCGTCTCCTGCTCCACGTCTCATTAATCCTCTATAAAGACCGTCTTCAAGTTTGACACCTTCCCTTTCCTCCCATTCTTCTACAGTGATGGAATATTTCTTTTGAATTCTGTCTCTATACCATTCTGGAATTACATTGAATGCACAGAATGGAACAATTCTAAGATCCGGTGTTACATAATGAATATCACATCTCTGTAATCTTTCGAGATCTTCATTGTATTTGTCTTGGAAGTGCATCATGCCTAAGAACAGTCCTTTGACATGCCATGAACCAATTGATTCAAACGATCTTTTCATCAAGATATTTCCAAACATCTTTGCCATGTTTAATCCTGCAGGTTGTTTCTTTGTATCAACAAAGCCCTTTAGTTTTCTGACAACTTCAAGCATTGTAAAGTATTTGTTTTTACCAGAACGAATCTCTTCGGCTTTGTCTTCAAATAGTTCTAGCATTCCCTGAATGTCACAGAATCTTGTTAATGGTACAAACTTTTTTGTTTCTGCATCTTCAAAAACATATGTTCCTGCACCGCATGCAAAGTGTATTGATAGTTCATACTTTGGTTTACTTGAAAATGCTTCTATTACATTTGTTAGTGGCATACAACTTGGTACTGGGAACCAATCATCAATAGTTACTTCACCATTTGTTTGCTCTTCGATTCTTTGAATACAATCTGGGACTGTAATTCTATATTTTTCACGCTCAGACTTGCCCATTCTTCCAGTTAGTGAAACTGGTTGGAAGTTAACAGCATGAACTATATCCATGTTCTTTTGGGCATATCTAATGATGCCACCTAACTCGTGATCATTAATTGATTTAATTACTGTTGGAACAAATACAACACTGGTTCCAGTTTTTCTACAACTATCAAGCGCATAAGGAATTTCCCAGTGATTTTTAGGGTTTGTTCTAGGAGTTACACCATCAAAACTAAGATACAAATTGTTACATCCAGCAAGTCTTACTTCTCTTGCTGCTTCAGGATCCATGGCATGTCTAATACCATTTGTGTTCATTTGGATATGATCGACCCCTTCTTCTTTCATTATTTTGATAATATCGGTAATGTCTTCTCTTAGCATTGGTTCACCACCAGTAATTTGCATAGAGTTTCCAGGAATTGGTCTTTCAGCCTTTAAAGTCTTCATCATTGCTCTAACTTGGTCATGATCTGGTTCGTACATGTAAGCTCCCTCAAGGCCTTTCTTTACATAAAAGAAACAATACCAACATGTCAAGTCACATCTATTAGTAACGATCATGTTTGCCAATCCGCTGTGAGATAAGTGGTTTGAGCATAATCCGCAATTATTTGGACATGAACACCTGTCAATCATAACATTTGGAGAATGGGCTCCTTTTCCATCTACCCAGTATGTGCTGAATTTTTTGTACAGTTGGTAAGAACCAAAGTATAATTCCTCACACTCACCGTGCGTTGGACAAATTTTTGTCATGTAGACTTTGTCATCTCTTTCAAAAACTTCAGCATCCAAAATCATATTACAATCAGGACAAATACTTTGGGTGAATCTTATGGTAGATTTCTTGCTTAGATTTTTTGTTGCTTGATTGGAAATCTGGATTAAAGCCATCTTATAATTGAAAACTTTCTAAAATAGTATATAATCAATTTCATACTCACCCCCGTGTGGAATTTAGGTAATGGGCTTGTCGAATTTAAATAACAAAACAGATCGTTTAGATCGATTGAATATATCTGATAAAACCAGACGTGCTTTGGAGAAAATAGGCTTAACTAGTTATGAAATCAGGACATTTACTTCTTTACTAAAAGATGGGGAGCTAACAGCTTCTGACCTTAGCCAAAAATCTGGAGTTCCATATTCCAAAATTTATGAAGTACTAGGCACGCTTGAAGAAAAAGGATGGATAGGTTCTGATAATTCAAGGCCCACAAAATATTTTGCAAAGTCACCCTCTACAGGTTTAGAAACCACAAAACAAAATCAGGAAAAAGATTTTTCAACAAATCAAAAAATAATCTTGAGTGAATTAGTTCCATTATATGAAAAAAGTGGAACAAGTGAGAAACCAGAAATTTGGGTACTTTCAGGTGCAGTAAATATTACTGCAAAAATTTTGGAAATGGTTGATTCCTGTAGAAAGGAAGTAATGATTGCAATTCCTGAAGCAGGGCAAGAATTGGTTAAATTGGCTTTACCAAAACTTAGATTACTTCACGATAAAGGGGTTGAAATTACTATTCTTACTTCTGATAAATTGGATAAAGATTCAACAGTTGCTATCAAAAGAGTGGCAAAGGTAAAAGTCAAAGAGGGATTGTTTGGAGGGGGGATAATTTGTGATAAAAGATATGTCGTAATTTTATTAGGCCCAGATAGAGGAGACGTAAAATCGAGTGAAATAGTTGCAATATGGGCAGATCATGCTGGGTTGGCTGTTTTTGCAAGAGAATATTTCGAATATTTATTAAAAGATTCAAAAGAGATCTAATATGGATAGATCAAAGGATGAAACTCTTTTTGTTGGAACTGCTGACGCAGAACACATTGAGATGTATCTAAAAGCTATTTGGAACATTAAGGCACAAGGGGGGCAAGTGAAAATTAGTACCATTGCACAAATTTTGAATGTTAGACAGCCAAGTGTTGTGCAAATGCTAAAAAAATTAAATGAAAAAACTTTGGTAAATTACAACAAAGCAGGAGTTTTTCTCACTGAAGAAGGTGAGAAAGTTGGGGCCAGTATGATGAGGAATAGTAGATTATTAGAAGTTCTTATGGAGGATGCACTTAAGGTGGATATTGATGAAGAAATGGTGTGCGGTATTGAACATCATATGAACCAACAATTTACTGATGCGCTTTGTACAATGTTGAAACACCCTAGAAAATGTCCACATGATCATGAAATTCCAATGGGTGAATGTTGTAAAACAGAAACTCGAGATTAAACTAAAGAATAGCTAATTATCCTAAAAGATATATCATCTAATAAAAAAATAGAAATATGGGATGTTTTTGCGGTTGTAAAACCTTTCAAAAAAACGATGATGGCTTCAAAATTGCTTGTGTAAAATGTGGTCACGGTCCCCAGAATCATGAGGATGCCTTTAGAGAGGCTGCAAGAAAAAATGAATCACAAAGTCAGAAAAGGGATGTAGACTTTGGATAGGTTAATTATTCACCAATAATTTTTACTAAAACTCTTTTTGGTCTGCGCCCATCAAATTCGCCATAGAAAATTTGTTCCCATGGACCAAAATCCAATTCACCTTTGGTTATTGCTACAACAACCTCTCGTCCCATGACCTGTCGTTTTAAGTGAGCATCTGCATTGTCCTCACCTGTTTTGTTGTGATCATATTGTTCTATTGGTTCGTGTGGTGCAAGTCCTTCTAGCCATTTTTCATAATCTTGATGTAAGCCACTTTCATTATCATTTATGAAAACACTAGCCGTGATATGCATTGCATTTACAAGACATAGCCCTTCTTGGACATTGCTATTTGTAACTAATTTTCTAACCTCAGGTGTAATGTTTACAAATGCTCTTCGAGTTTTTATATTATATACAAGATATTCTGTAAAGGATTTCACGAATTAAACCAATCGTTCTACCATAAAAATTCTAGGGGCAGGCTCAGAACTCAAGATCCTCATCATCAATCATAGGGATAAGAACATCACAGCCTGCAAAGCAGGATTCACTCTGATACTAATTGAGTCTTTCAAAAAGCTTGATAAATGGCGAATTGTTCAATCTTTCAAAATGGTTACAATTAATATGGCAAGTTCGTTGGAAAATTTTAGAAGATTTATCATATCAAGTACCTGTAAATCCTATGCCCCAAGGAGTTATTTGGATGACAATGAGGTTTTTGCTGAACGAGAAGAAGATCTTGGTTCGATCTACGTTGAAGCAGCCGATAAGGTCACTCTAAAAAAAATTCGAGACATAACTTTTGTTAATGCAAGAGATATACTCGGAATAATATACAACTCAAAAAGTGGGAATACTTCGTTAAAGTGGCGTCAGATCAAAAGGGATAACGGAAAAGTAACAGGAGAGGCCTCTTCAAACTCATTAACAAATCTAGCTGAATCAGGTGTTCTTACCTTAGATTGGGTGGAAAATTATCTAAGGAAAAAAACTGAGGATAAAAAACCTAAAGAAGTTACTAGCTAAACTCTTTTTTCTTTGGATTCCAGAGGAATATCATGATTTCAAAGATTATTGATGGAAATTCAATCTCTGTAATTCCTGAAGATTCTGATGATTTATTCAATCTTAGACGGATAATCAAAGAGGGAGATACGGTAGTGGGTGACACTACACGGGTAATCAAACAAGAGAAGGATTATTCAAGACCTGATAAAGGAGAAAGGATTAAGATACGAGTTGTACTAACTGTAGAAAAAATTTCACTTGATGATGTTTTGGATAGATTAAGGATTGGGGGGACAATTTCTGAATCAAGTAATGAATTGGTACCTCATGGATCACATCATTCATTCATTCTTAAAATAAATGATGGCATTACAATTACAAAAAAGAATTGGTTATCTGTTGAAAAGAATTTAGTTGAATCCAAAAATAAACAAACTGGTTTTTTGTTAGTTGCCATTGATACAGGTGATTGTGGAATTGCCAGATTGCAGGGAACCCATTTGCAGTTTATTCCAAATATTTATTCAGGGTCAGGGGGGAAAAGATACAAAACTAATTTTAATATCGAAAAATTTTTTGGTCAAGCCCAGCAAGCATTACTTTCAATTATCAAAGAAGCAGACTCTATTGTTATTTTTGGACCTGGAGAAACAAAAAAGCGATTTGCGAATTTTCTTCAAAAACCTCAAACTCAGAAATATAAAATTCAGGTTGTAGAAGGAATTGACTCTGGAGGAGAAGATGGTATTTACACCTTTACTAAATCTCAGACTATGAAAGAGATAATGTCTGAAAGCAAGTTAGCCAAAGTTTTTTCCATTATTGATGAAATTATGATTATGGCCAACAAAAAAAGTCGAAAGTTTACTATGGGTTTTGAAGAGACATTCAAAGCAAATCAATTAGGTGCAGTTGAAACACTTGTTTTTTCAGATAAAATAATCCAAGCAAATGATGAAAAGCAAATCATTGATTTTCTTAATGATGCAGAAAGTAAGGGTGTAAAAATATACGGAGTTGACTCTTCAACTGATATTGGTCTTAGAGTAACTGGTCTGGGAGGAATTGTTTCTTTATTACGATTCCCTGTTGAATCCTAAGTAGTTGAGTTCACTAGCCAATCAAGATAAGGTTTGTTAATTGAAAGAACATCAATTTCGGCAATTTCAGGAACATCGTATGGATGAGTTGATTTGATTTTTTCTTTGAGAATTTTTTTGTTCTTGTTGGTGGTCTTGAATATAGCCAAATATTCAGATGTATTTTCAATTTTTCCTTGCCAGGCATAAATTGAAGAAATTTTGGTAATGTTAACACATGCGACTAGTTTGGTTTTAACTAGCTCATTTGAAATTTTGATAATAGATTTTTTGTCTGGATAAGTTGAGATAATTATTATTGCCTTCATAGTAAACGATAAATGGCCGAGGTTTAAAAAATTAACAATTAGTTTGGAATTTGATTTTATTACTCAGAATGCAATTATCTATGTGTTAATAGCTTGGGTTATCATTTTTGTAACTGCAAAAGGTCTAAAATTACAAAAATACGGCGTTGAGATAAAGCCATATAGTCTTATTTACAAAAACAAACAAGTTAATTCAGTTCTCATTAAAATTCTAAGTAGAACAAGTAGAGGAATCAGGGTTTTTGCTGATGTAAGTGTAATTTCGGGTTTTATAATGATGGGTTATGCATTTTACTTTTTGCTAAATAATATATCAAACTTTTTTGTTGCACAAAATGAGTTTCAAGAATTAACAATACTTATTCCAGGAGTAACATTAACTTCTGCACCAGCTATTGCATTCTTTTTACTATCAATACCAATTGTACTAGTTATGCATGAAGGAGCACATGGCATAGTAGCTGCATTAGAAAAAATAAAGATCAAGACAGGTGGATTTGCGATATTCATTGCTTTGTTTGCGGGATTTGTAGAACCAGATGAGGAAGATTTCAACAAGGCAAAAAAGATTTCAAAATTAAGAGTGATCGGAGCAGGTGCTACATCAAATGTAATGTTCGCAATTGTTTTAGGTGCTATTATGTTAACAAATCCAATTTTTGGAATGGTTTTAGAGGGCATTCCACTATTTGGAGAAATTATTTCAAACACATTTTATGAATTACCTAATGGTGTTTTGATACTTGAAATCATAGAAAACTCGGGAGCAGAACAAGCTGGATTATTAGCAAATGACATTATCACCTCAATAAATGGCATACCAATTTTGAGCCCGATAGATTTTCCCAGTCTAAGTCCGGGAGATACTGCACAGGTATCTGTACTAAGAGACGGACAAAATTTAGATTATTTAATTGAAATTATGCCATCACCTGAAGATCCTGAAAGAGGATTAATAGGAATTATGAGAGACGGCTCATCTGCTTACAAACCTGTAATGAATTTCATTGACTGGACAAATGTGGATTTCAATGTGACAATGTTCTTGCTATGGCTATGGATGATTTCCTTTTTCATAGGTATAATCAACATGCTGCCATTACCAATACTGGATGGTGGAAAATTCATTCATACCATCATTGACAAGAGGGTATCAGAAAAAGCAGTTAATGGGATAATGTGGGGAATCTATGGTCTTACCTTTACGATATTTGGATTAAACATTGCATTATCATATATCAAAACTGGCTGGTTTACAATCTAATAAATTCCTAACGAATAATTACTTTAAAATCTTAAGCGAGTTTAATGAAATGTGATAGATGTGAAAACCAGATAGCATATACTCGAAAATATTCTGGAGAGAAATTATGTTCTAAATGTTTTTCAAATTCTATACTTCGAAAAACAGCTAAAACTATTTCAAAATATAAAATGATTCAGAATGATGAACTTGTAGCAGTTGCAGTTTCTGGTGGAAAAGATTCACTTGCACTACTAAATATTATGAATAAAATGGCTGCAAATCATAACTTCAGAATTAAAGTAATCACAATAGATGAAGGAATACCAGGCTACAGAGACGAGGCATTAGGAATTGTAGAAAAATTTTGTAAAAATCTAAATGTCGATCTAAAGGTATATTCCTATAAAGAATTATTTGAATTGTCGTTAGATGAGGCCTTAGACTTGAGGGGAAATGAAAAAATATCATCTTGTTCTATTTGTGGAACTTTACGGAGAAGAGCCATGGAATACGCAGCAAAAGATATTTGTGCAAATGTAATAGCTACGGGTCATAATTTAGATGATACTTTACAGACTTTTATCATAAACATGTTATCTGGTGATACAAGTAAGGTTGGTTGGATGGATCCGGATACTTCTGGAAATTCGTTAAGAAAAATAAAGCCATTTTGTGAAATTTATGAATCAGAAATTGTATTTTATGCATTTACAAATGATATTCCTTTTCAATCAGAACCATGTCCACACATGAATGAAGGAATTAGAACAGAAATTCGTGAGTTTCTAAATTCTTTAGAAAAACGACATAGTGGAATTAAAAATAACCTATATCAATCAATAATCAAGGTATCTCGAATTGTTAAAGGTTCAAATCAAAAACAGAAGATGATTTGTGAAAAGTGTGGAAGTGAATGCACTGGAACTACTTGTTCCGTCTGTAATATGGTTTTAAAACTAAAAGAAAACAAAACCTAATGCAAATATAACAATAACTTTGAAGAAAAAATGGTAGTAGGGAGGATCAGGGTGCTAGCCGTGCCCTATTCTGAAACCGGCTATATGCAGAGATCAGTAACTGTTGGGTAAATCTCTAGATAAGTAATTCCCGCTTGGTGTGCGGAAATGAAATCACGCCGAGGCGGGTGGTTGCAGGTCTAGAATTATCCGAAGGGATAACTTCTAAGACCGAACCATCGAAAGGGATGAGGTCCGGGAGGGAGCAATCCTAAGATGGAGCATCCACGCTTCCTCGTCAACGTGGCGGATCTTGTATGCCTTGAAATGGGGTTATTCGTCTAGACTGGAGCCAGCAGATCTGCTACCATTAATTTTATCATTCGTTTTGTATTAAATTCAAAATCAAAAATAAAGTTATTTGTTAATACAAAACATCAAACTTTGAAAATTCATTTGAAAACTTTTCATTTCTAATTTCTATATCTTCAACTCTAGCATTAGCTGGTCCACCATGACACCATTCAACTAAATTATTTACATTCTCTTCATCACCCTCAAGAATAGCTTCTACACGTCCATCAGTAAGATTTTTTACACATCCGAAGACATTCTTTTGTTTAGCTTTTACTTTTAGAGCTTGTCGAAAAAATACACCTTGTACTTTTCCTTTAATAAAAACTCTAACTCTTTGCTCAGCCATCAAGAATTTTGAATTATCTAGTCATTAATCAGTTTTGGGTTTTGCATGAACACATAACTTACCTTCTTTCTTTAATTCTAGCTCGACCAGTTTTTCTTGCAGCAATACTTCCCACTTTTGCACCTGGTGGCGCATTACGAGAAACTGTAGAACTCTGTCCAACATGTTGATGTCTACCACCACCATGTGGATGAACATATGCTGCTTGTGCCACACCTCTTACAATTGGATACTTTAGTCCTTTTGCTCGAAAACTACGCCACTTGTTACCTGCTAACATAAAGGGTCTATCAGTAGAACCCCCTCCAGCAAGGGTACCAATCATTGCTCGATTTTTGGGGTTGAGAGTAATGAATTTTCCGGAAGGAAGTTTTAATGTTACCCCCTCTTCACCGTGAGAGAAAATGGTGGCATCGGTTCCAGCAGATTTTACAATAGCACCACCATCACCAAAATGCCTTTCAACATTACAAACAATAGTTCCATCAGGAATATTCTGGATACTGATAACATTTCCCTGTTCAAGGTTAGATTTTAAGCCAAAATTCCAAGTTGTTCCTACTTTTGTTCCAAGTATTGCAGGGACGAAAGAAACAGAACCATCTTCAAATCTCACTTTAGCTAGTGGAGCCTCTCTACCACGCTCATGAACTAAGTCGATTATTTCACCTGCATGTTGTTCAGATAATGAAAAACGTGGATACTTTGCCTTATGTCCTACTTTACCAGTTGAAGTTGACCTAAATTGATGTCCTCCGCGGCCACGTCTTCTTACTAATGGTCTTTTGCCCAAGTAGATCGTTCCCTTTTTACTGGAAATTTTAAGCTTGTGATTGTTTAATGTTTTCAATTTAGATACCACAAAGGTATAAAAATTAGACGACTAAATTTCCAATATGAGTCAAAATGCCCTTTCTTTGAAAGTACTAGAAGCTTATACACGAGATGTTGGTCGTGGAGTCGCAAGAATTGATTATGACTCTATGGATACACTTGGGGCATCAACTGGTGATGTTATTGAAATTAAAGGTAAAAGAAGAACTGTAGCAAAATGTCTTCCACTTTATCCCTCAGATGAAGGAAAGGGAATTATTAGAATTGATGGTTTAGGTCGGAATAATTCAGGAATTGCAATAGGCGATACTATTACTGTAAGAAAAATCAAAGCAGTTGCTGCTGAAAAAGTTGTGGTAGCCCCACTTGAAGCAATTCCTCCAATTGATGAACGATATCTAGCAGATGCATTAGAAAGCGTTCCTTTAATCAAGGGCGATAATGTGATGGTTCCATATTTTGGTGGACGTCTAACTTTTCAAGTTATTGGCGTTACGCCCGCAGCTGATGCAGTATTGATTACTCAAAAGACCGTATTCCATATCGCAGAAAAGGGAGAAACATTACGAGGAGTTCCACAAGTAACCTATGAAGATATTGGTGGAATTGGAGATGAAATTAAAAAAGTCAGAGAAATGATAGAGTTGCCATTAAGACATCCTGAAATATTTGAAAAGTTAGGAATCGAAGCACCAAAAGGTGTTTTGTTATTTGGTCCTCCTGGAACTGGAAAAACTTTACTTGCAAAGGCCGTCGCAAATGAGAGTCAAGCTCATTTTATTAGTATATCAGGTCCTGAAATTATGAGTAAGTTTTACGGTGAAAGTGAAGCTAGATTACGTGAAATTTTCAAGGAAGCTAGAGAAAAATCACCTTCTATAATTTTTATAGATGAAATAGATTCCATTGCACCAAAAAGAGAAGAAGTGACTGGGGAAGTGGAAAGAAGGGTTGTTTCACAGATGTTGTCCTTAATGGATGGTTTAGAGTCCAGAGGTAAAGTAATTGTAATAGCTGCCACAAATAGGCCAAACGCCATTGATCCTGCTCTAAGAAGACCAGGAAGATTTGACAGAGAAATTGAAATCAAAGTTCCAGACAAAAAAGGAAGAAAGGACATTCTTCTCATACACAGCAGAAACATGCCACTAACTGAAGAGGTTGACATTGACAAAATTGCTTCTGTAAGCCATGGTTATGTTGGAGCAGATTTAGAATACCTTTGTAAAGAAGCTGCAATGAAATGTTTGAGAAGATTACTCCCTGAAATAAGTTTGGAGGAGGAAAAGGTATCTCCAGAAACTCTTGATAAACTTATTGTAAACCAAGAAGATTTCCAAAAAGCTTTGATTGAAGTTACTCCATCTGGAATGAGAGAAGTTTTCATTGAAAATCCAGATGTTCATTGGGATCAAGTTGGAGGATTAGAAGATGTAAAACGAGAGCTCCAAGAAGCCGTTGAGTGGCCAATGAAGTATCCTGCACTTTACGAAAAATTAGGACATAAAATGCCAAGGGGAATTTTGCTTCACGGTCCTAGTGGTACCGGAAAAACACTTTTAGCTAAAGCAGTTGCCACAGAAAGTGAGGCAAATTTTGTTTCTGTGAGAGGTCCTGAACTATTATCAAAATGGGTTGGAGAATCTGAACGAGGAATAAGAGAAATTTTTAGAAGAGCAAGACAAGCATCACCATGTGTAATATTCTTTGATGAAATTGATTCAATTGCGCCCGTTAGAGGTGCAGGTGGCGAAACGGCTGTTACTGAAAGAGTTGTTAGTCAATTACTAACTGAATTAGATGGTATGGAAAATATGCATGGAGTAGTGGTTTTAGCGGCTACTAACAGAGCAGATATGATTGATCCTGCGCTACTCAGACCAGGAAGATTTGATAAAATTATTCAAATTCCACTTCCAGATAAAGAAAGTAGGAAGAAGATTATCCAACTTGGTGCAGAAGGAATCCCAACTATCGATGAAATTAGCGACCCACAACATATTGATTATGATAAGCTTGCAGAATTAACAGATAGATTAAGTGGTGCAGATGTTGCAGCAATTTCCAACACGGCTGTTTCATTAGTCATCCATGAATTTTTAGATAAAAATCCAGACCTTAAGGCAGTTGATAAGAACTCAGAGAATGCCAAGGTTGGAATGAAACATTTTGAGGAAGCAGTAAAGAAAGTGAAGGATCAAAAAGACCTCAAGCTGGGCGAAAAACTAGTGGCTTCCTATTATAGGTAGTTTTTATTAATTAGACAAAACGTAATTCTCGTAAATGCCTGAATATACTGGATACGTTGGAAGGTCATTGGAGTTTCTAAAATCAAATGATATTGCAGTTGGTGATACAGTCAAATTAGTAGGAGACCTAACCTATTCTGGAATAATTATGCCCAGATATGAGCATAGTGATGATAAACACATTGTTCTCAAATTGGGTAGTGGATATAATGTTGGACTAGAGATAGACAAACTTGAAAAAATCGAAAAATTATTTACGTCTGGAAAAAGTATAGATACATTCCAAAAATTAGAAGAAAATCCTTCTTTGCCCAAAGTTCTTCTTTTATCTACAGGTGGAACAATTGCCAGTAAAGTTGATTATAGAACAGGGGCTGTTACTCCAATTTTAACTGCTGAAGAATTAAATTTGTCTGTACCTGAACTTGCCAAAATTGCTAATATAGATACCGAAGTTATATTTTCTGAATATTCGGAAAATATTGTACCAGATCATTGGTTACAAATTGCAAAAAAACTAATTGAATATTCAAATTCGGATTATTCCGGGATTATTATTGCACATGGAACAGATACAATGCACTACACATCATCATTTCTTTCCTTTGCATTAGCAGGATATCCTATTCCCATTGTGCTTGTTGGTTCTCAAAGATCCTCAGATCGTGCTTCTTCCGATGCCGCTCTTAATCTTATTGGGGCAACAAAATTTCTTGTGGAATGTAAAACTAATGGGGTTTATGTTATAATGCATCATAATGAAAGTGATGAAACTATTGCATGTCATTTTGGTACAAGGGTAAGAAAAAATCATACAAGTAAAAGAAGCGCATTTCAAACAATTGGAGGTGACCCGGCATATATTATCATCAACAATAAAATTCAGAGAAACGTTAAAGATGATTTTTTTAAAGTAAAAGAATTCAAACCTAAAATTAATCTGGATACAAAAGTGGCTTTAGTAAAATATCATCCAGGATATGACCCAAGGCTTTTGGACAAAATTATTGACATGGGTTTTAAGGCAATAATCTTCGAAGGAACTGGGCTTGGGCATATTGGAAAAACTATGTACGATTGTGTGAAAAAAGCGCACGGGAAAAACATTTTCCTAGGAATGACTTCGCAGTGTATTGATGGTAGAATAGGTATGACTGTATATGAAAGTGGACGAGATTTGCTTGATTTAGGAATAATCCCATTGGAGAATATGATACCTGAAGTAGCTTTGGTTAAAGCAATGTGGGCATTAGGTAATTCACAGGATAATGAAGAAATAAAGAAAATTATGCTTGAAAATATTGCCTCTGAGATGTCGTACTAAAAAAATGAGTGTGAAAAGAATCGTCTGAATTTTCAATTGAGAATGTGGGGTTAAAAGTTGGATTGGAAATTCATCAGCAGCTAGATACCAACAAAAAACTATTTTGTAATTGTACACCAATAGAATCAGATGAATATACTAAAAAATTTCAAAGAAATTTCCGAGCTGTAAAAAGTGAATTAGGAGAATATGATCCTGCTTCATTATTTGAAAAATCAAAGTCTAAAACAATAATGTATTATGTAAACCCTCAAAGTAGTTGTCTAGTAGAACAAGATGAGGAACCACCACATAATTTAGATAAAGATGCAAAAGAAATTGCTCTGGTTATTGCTTGTTCTCTAAAATCAAATATTTTTAGTGAAATTTATCCGATGAGAAAAACAGTAATTGATGGGTCAAACACCACAGGTTTTCAGCGAACCATGTTAATTTCACAAGGAGGATATATCGATGTTGACGGTGAGAAAATTGGTGTACAATCAATTTGTCTAGAAGAAGATTCTGCAAAGCTCCTTGGAGACAAGGGATCGATAAGGGAATATAGTCTTGATCGCCTTGGAATACCACTTGTTGAGATTGCACTAGATCCGGTTGAAGCCAAGCCATCAAAAATTAAAAAAATTGCATTGTCTCTTGGCAAGCTCCTAAGGAGTACAAAAAAAGTCACAAGAGGTATTGGTTCAATAAGACAAGATGTTAATGTATCCGTAAAAAATGGTGGAGCAGTAGTTGAGATAAAAGGAGTACAACAACTAGGTCAATTACAAAAGATAGTAGAGTTTGAGGCTAAAAGGCAGCATGGAATGGTCAAAATTGCTGAAAAATTACAAAATTCTAATTTTGACGGAATTTCAAGGAATCATATTTTCGAGATAACAGATGATTGGAAAAATTGTCAATCAAAAATAATTCAAAAAGCAATAAGAGATAATTCTTTAATCAAGGCAATAAAAATACCAAATTTTGCAGGAATGTTTGAATATTCTCCATATAACGGAATTAGATTAGGAAAAGAAATTGGCCAATTGGTAAAATTTTATGGAATTGGAGGAGTTTTTCATTCAGATGAATTGCCAAATTACGGTATAGAAGAAAGCGACCTTTCTATTGTAAGGAATATTTTGAGTATTAACGAAAAGGACGCTTTTTTGATAATTGCAGCACCTTCATCAAAAATAGATTTCGCAATTGAATCAATAAGAATAAGAATTAATCATGCGATTAAGGGAGTTCCAGCAGAAACTAGACTAGCCACTTCAAATGGTGAAACAGTGTTTCTTAGACCACGTCCTGGGGCTTCGAGAATGTATCCTGAAACTGATATTCCACTTATTCTTGTAACAAAAAATGAATTTGAAACTGCAGAAAATAATATTCCCAAGCCTTGGGATGAATCACTTGCTGAACTACAAAGAAAATATGGTTTGAATGTTCAGCTTGCCGAACAAATTTTTGATTCCAAGTATATTGACTTGTTTGAAAAAATTATAGAGAAAACTAAAGTTAATCCAACTTTTATTGCGTCAGTACTTTGTTCTTCAATAACCAATTTAGAAAGAAGTGGTTTAAATTCATATTTACTAAAAAATGAGGAGATTTCAAAATCATTTGAATATTTGGAAAGCGGAAAAATAACCAAAGAATCTATTGAAATAATTTTTGAAAATATAATGGCTGGCAAATCAAGGACTGTTGAAGAATCCATGAAAAATACTTCAATTGAGACCCTTGATGATTTCAAATTGGAGAAAATCATTGAAAAGATAATCAATGATAATAAAGAAATTATTCAAAAACAAAAAGAAAGAGCGGTTGGTCCCTTAATGGGAATTGCTATGAAGGACTTGAGAGGAAAGGCTTCAGGAGAGATGATAAATAATCTTCTTTTGAAGAAGATTAGGAAAATCTTAGAAAATGGGTAATGATATTTGTATGCGGGAAGTGGGATTTGAACCCACGAACTCCTAGAAGATAAGGATCTGAACCTTACACCGTTGGCCAGGCTGGGTGATTCCCGCAGTTTAAAACTTGAAAATCTAGAATAAGTTTCTTTATTACCTGGCTTTTTAAAATGTGTTTCAATAACTTGTGATAAAATGAAATTCAAAGAAATTTATTGTTTTAACTGCAAAAAAATGCTAGGTCGATATAATACAAAATACTATGATAATGAAAAGATTAAAGAGATATTGAAATCTTTCCACTCATTACATGTAAGGAAAGGTCATCAAGTAATAATTAGAGATTTTATCAAAAAATAAACCTGGCCGAATTTCTGGATTCAGTTGATTAACAGCATCAATATCTAATACAATCTTTAATTTAATTTCTAACTATTCAAACGAATTTTGAAATTCTTCTAACAGACTTTGTTGATGTTTACTGAGTTTTTTTGGGATATTTACTACAACCCTTACATATTGATCACCACGTCCCCTAGAATTTATTCGGGGTAATCCCTTTCCTTTTAGTTTGATGATAGTATTTGGTTGAATGCCTGAATCTATTTTTATTTTTTCAGTTCCATTCAAGATTGGTACAATTACCTTGCGACCAAGAGCAGCATCAATCATAGATATGTTCTGATCATAAAAAATATCGGTGTTATCTCGTTTGAAGTTCTGATGAGGTTGGACACGAATTCGTACAATTAGATCTCCATTAATACCACCAGGAATTTCATCACCCTCATTAGGAATAGTATAATCTCCATTATCAACACCAGGAGGAATATCAAATGTTATTTTTTTTGTTCCTTTTTTCTTTCCGCTGCCTTTACATTCACTACAAGGTGTTTCAATTACTGATCCTCTTCCCCTGCAAGAGGAGCATGATTCAACTGTTACAAAAGAAGCAAAACCCATGCTTCTGCTTCTACGAACTTGGCCTTGCCCATTACAAGTATTGCATGTTTTTTGGTTTGTTCCAGGTTTACAACCAGAACCATTACAAATATTACATTCAATAATTTTTTTCAATTCAATTTCCATTTTTTTGCCAGAAAGCACATCCTCTAAGGTAATCAAAGTTTGGTAAAGAAGATCGGAACCTCTTTGTTGTCGTTCTCCAAAACCTCCTCCTCTGCCAAATATTGATTCAAAAATAGAATCAAATCCTCCTCCAGACCGTCCAAAAACATCGCTGAAATTAGCACTGGCGCTTTGGAAAATATCCTCTGTACTATATCTACCGTCTACCCCGGCATGACCATATTGATCGTAAATCTGCTTTTTTTCAGGGTCTGAAATTACCGCATATGCCTCAGAAATTTCTTTAAAATGCTCTGGTGCATCTTTTGATTTATTTCGATCAGGGTGAAATTTTAAAGCTAATTTGCGGTATTGTGATTTAATTTCATTAATAGGTGTGGTTTTTGAAACTCCTAAAACCTCATAATAATCACGTTTTGCAGTCATGAATTATTCTTTAATCATTATTAATGTATAAACGAATGATCTTTCAGAACTAGTTATTTTTTTTTTCATCGGTTGAGGATGAATCAGAATTCTGTCCTTCCGTGGTTTGCTCTTGTTGTCCTTCCGTGGTTTGCTCTTGTTGTCCTTCCGTGGTTTGCTCTTGTTGTCCTTCCGTGGTTTGCTCTTGTTGTCCTTCCGTGGTTTGCTCTTGTTGTCCTTCCGTGGTTTGCTGATCTGCACTTGGCGAAGGTGTAACATTCTTGTAAAGTTCGGTAGTTATTTCATTTACAGTTGATTTTAATGCTTCAAGTTTTGGTTTGAGTTCTTCTACATCTTTATTCAGTACTTCTTTTACTTCTTTAATAGCATCAGTTGCTTTGATTCCTTGTTCTTGTGAAATTTTATCTTTAAGATCATGATTAACTAATTTTTCTGTGGTGTAAATGAAACTTTCAGCTTCGTTTTTAAGTTCAATTTTTTCTTTTTTCTTTTTATCTTCTTCAGAGTATTTTTCTGCATCCTTTTTGAGTTTCTCAATCTCATCTTTAGATAGTTTTGTGGTAGACTCGATAGTAATTTTGGATTCTTTTTGAGTTCCTAGATCTTTTGCTGTTACATTGATTATTCCGTTTGCATCAATGTCAAATTTCACATCAATTTGAGGAATACCTCTTGGAGCAGGAGGTAGCTCAGTTAGGTTAAAGCTTCCTAAAGATACATTATCATTAGCCATTGGTCGTTCTCCTTGGACTACATGAATTGTGACTGTAGTTTGATTATCTGCCGCTGTTGTGAATATTTTACTTTTTGAAGTTGGAATTGTTGTGTTACGCTCGATAAGGGGTTCTCTCACCCCTCCCATAGTTTCAATTCCCAAAGTTAATGGAGTTACATCCAATAATACAATATCACTAGATACATCTCCTGCAATTATACCGGCTTGAATAGCTGCACCCATGGCAACTGCTTCCATGGGATCTACTCCAGATTCAACATTTTTTCCAATTAATTCGCTAACAAATTTTTTCACTAATGGAATTCTTGTAGGACCCCCAACCATTACAATTTTGTTGATTTCTGATTTACTTAGTTTGGAATCTTCAAAAGCCTTTTCTATCGAAGGTCTACAACGTTTAATGATAGGTTCAATTAATTCATCAAGTTTAGCTCTTGTTATTCTTAATTCAAGATTCTTAGCACCTGAGGAAGGATCTTGTGCAATAAAGGGAAGATTAAGGTCGGTTTCCATAACTGTTGAAAGTTCAATTTTTGCTTTTTCTGCTGCTTCTCTAATTCTGGCCATTGCAGTGCTATCTTGTGAAAGATCCAAACCTTCTTTTTTCTTAAATTCATCAAGAACATAATCAATTAGAACTGTATCCATATCAGTTCCACCTAATTGGGTATCACCAGAAGTACTCATTACTTCAAACACACCACCACCCATTTCCATAATGGTAACATCTAAAGTTCCTCCTCCAAAATCAAAAACAAGAATTTTCATATCTTCTTTAGATCTATCTAGGCCAAAGGCTAGTGATGCAGCTGTTGGTTCATTAATTATTCTGACCACATCTAGACCAGCGATAGTACCCGCATCCTTAGTTGCTTGTCTTTGGTTATCATCAAAATATGCTGGAACAGTAATTACAGCTTTTTCAATGGATTCACCGATAAAAGATTCTGCATCTTTTTTTATTTTCTGAAGGATAAAGCCAGATATTTGTTGGGGTTTGTACTCTTTATCTTGAATTTTAAAAACGTAGTCAGTACCCATTTTTCTTTTGGCTGCAACTATAGTACCATCAGGATTTGTTACTGCCTGCCTTCTTGCAGGTTCACCAACTAAAAGCTCCCCATCTTTTGTAAAGGCTACCACCGAAGGAAATGCTTTACCACCTACTGTAACCCCTTCGGCTGCGGGAATAATTGTTGGCTTTCCACCCATAATTACTGATGCGGCAGAATTACTTGTTCCTAAATCGATTCCTATTATTTTAGACATCTAAAGTTTCTCCTTGTTTTTTTGAAATTTCTACTAACGATGGTCTAATAACCTTAGTTTGAGAAATATATCCCTTCCTGATTTCTTTTGTAATTGTATTGTCATCTAGCTTGGGATCATTAATTATCGAAATTGCCTCATGTAGTTTAGGATCGAAGATTTCTCCTAAAGCATCAATTGGATTTACATTATTCTTATCAAGTAACGAATCCATGTTTTTTACAATAGAATCTAATCCTTCGATGTTTCCTTCATTTTTTGAAAAAACTTCTTTTGCCCTAATAAAATCATCATAGATTTTAAGAAATTCTATCATAAATTGAGTAATTCTTGTATTTATTCCATTTTGGATTTCGGCTTGTGTTTTTTTATTTAAATTTTGAAAATCAGCTAATGCATGTTTAAATTTGTTTTCTAGATCTTCAGATTTTTGTTTTTCTTCTTCAAGAAGATTTTGAAGTTCTTCTAAAGAAAAAGAGTCACTGGTTTCTTCCTTTAACTCATTACTTGTGTTAGCCTCATCTTCAGGTATTACATTAGCAGAAATTTCAGAATTCTTTTCATTAGACATTTCAAACACAATAATTGATAAGCTAATTTATACTATTATTGAACAGTTTCGCATAAAGGATTTGCTTTTACAATAATAAGATTAGAATCTTTTTTATTTTTTTCAATATTTTTAAAATCTTGTTTTGAGCAAGCTATCACAATTGTAGTTTTGTCACTATGAAATAGATTTAGATGAGGATCCTCATAAGCTTCAACATCTCCAATATAATCACGTAACCGAGAAGTTAGATTTTGTAACATCTCAATTTTATCTCCTCGCATTGCATGTCGATCAATGGTCCAAGATATTGCGATCTTAGTTCTACTAGCTTTTAGATCATTTTTCTTCAATGTGGCACGAATTTCATCAATTAATCTTTTAATGTATCCATCTATTCCTTTAACGCTCCCATTAATTAGATACATTAGAGTATTTGTGCCTTCAAATGAGGAGCCTAATGATTTAAGATCATATAATCCTGTAACCATATCATCTAAGAAAATTTCTTGAAAATTATTTGAAGAAAGTTCATTTTTAGTAATATCATCTTGGACATATTTACAAACTTCTAAAATACTACAAAGGCTAGAAAACCTAGACAATACATTGATTGCATGAAAATGTTCAGATGAAGAAATTGCTACAAATTTTATTTCATTTTTCTCTGTAAATAGGAGTTCTGCCAGCTTAGGATCTTCTTTTCCATTAAATGAGCCAATTATTTTTGGGGGTGGAGTTTGATTTTCTAAAGGATAGTAAAAGTAAGTGATTTGTTTTCCAATTTCCAAACCTGTAACATGTTCTAATAATGAAATATTTTCATTATTTCCCCCAAATCCTGTAGGTAGGGTATAGATTACGGCGCTATTTTTCTTTAAAGATTTAGTAGCATCTTTGAATTTAGAGTGAATTTCTGTTTTGATGTCTTGTCCAGTTTTTCTAACTCTTGGGGCAAAAAAAAGATATTGAGCCTTAGAAATTGCAATGTCAATGGGTTCCATTGCTAATAATGGTTCATCTTCTTTAAGGGAAGCAACATTTGGATAGATTTTAGCGATTTCCGCTTTAAGTGATATAGCAGACGGGTTGGATTCATCAATTATGTAGACATCAGCACCCTTCATTGCCATTTGAGAGGCAATTGCATACCCTTCGGTGCTAAGTCCATAAACTACAACTTTAGATCCGCCCATTACATCAAAACCTATGCAATAGACTAAGAAAAACTTATGGAACGTGATTAAAATGATAAATACTTGAAAATTTGTTTGTAAATTCAAACTCCTAAACAGCTATTGTCTTCGTAATCTATCATTCAGAAATGGAGTATAAAGCATAAAATTCCGTGTAGATTTGATAATTAGGTTTTTCTCTCCAGACAGCAAAAATTTTATTGGGTTTCGTTATTAAACATATTTCATTTTGTAATTCTCCTCAAGCTAATGTCGTAATGAGGTGAACATTGTCCCAAATTCAGAAATTGCTTACACCATAGATTATTCCTAAAAAAAATTTATAAAAAGAAAATTAAATACCAAAAGATTTTGAAACCCATTAAAAATTATATTGAATCATTTACTGATAAAGTAGAAAATAAGGGAAAAAGAATTTTAAATCAAATGGAGGATCCAATTCATAAATTATTTAATATAATTTAGGAATTCTAATGGATTGTAATTTGAAAAAATAAAGATAATAAAAAGTTCATTAAGGGAAATAATCTGCTGAATTTTAGAAAGCCCGGTAGTGTAGCGGTCAAGCATAGGGGCCTTTGAAGCCCTTGACCCCAGTTCGAGTCTGGGCCGGGCTACTAAATCACATTTTAAAAATCTAATTTAGTAAGAAGCTTAGTTGCAATTATGAAAAGTATCGTTGCAATTATTACAAGAATTCCCATTTCCATAATTACAAATTCGTTAAATTCTCCAAAAATTCCGGCACGAATAACATCAACCAAATAGGTTAGAGGATTTAGATAAAAAGCAGTTCTTAGAGGTTCTGGTGCACCAGCAGCTGGATAAAATGCTGTACTAACAAAAGCAAAGAAAAGAAATGCTGTATTAAGAATTACATTAAATCCTTCACTAGATCTTAATTTAGTCGCAATAATTGAGGCTAATGAACCAAATAAAACTGAACCAGTTACAGCAGCAAAAACTATCAAAGGTATTGTAACTAAAGAGAATTCGATTGAATCAAAGAATACTGGATAACCAATTAGTGCAATCAATGCTGCACTTACCAAGCCTATAATTCCAATAGTAAAAATATTACTCAAAATATAATGTACCCTGGTAAATGGTCCCGACATCATTTGTTCAAACATACCATATTTTCTATCATTCCAAATAATTATACCAGAAATCAAAGTACTATTCATAATGTTAAATCCAATCATCCCTGAGGCTAAAAAAGCAGGATAGGCTAAATCTTTAGAACCAAAAGGAACTTCTTTAATTAATGATCCATAAGCGAATCCGGCAATAAAGATGTAAATTACTGGAAAAAGTATTTGCCAAAGTAAAAAGCCAGGATTAATAGAGATTGTTAAATTTCTATTTACAAGTCTAATGATTGGATACATTTGCCTCCACCATTTTTAAGAAAATTTCTTCAAGATTTGTGGGAACTGCAGATAGATCATCTATTTCGATACCATTATCATTTAAAATTTGTAATATTTTCATTAATACTAATTCTGATTGTTTCGAGTGTATTGTGATATTTGTTCCAGTATTGAAATCAATTTTACAATCAGTAATACCAGAAAGAAGGGACTTAATCTCTTGTTGATTTTTAAGTAAATGAATTTTGATTGTTTTTTCCTTACCAAATCTTTTTTTTAATGCATCAGGTGTATCGATTGCGAGGATTTTGCCTTTGTCAATTATAGCTATTTCATCACAAAGATATTCAGCTTCGGTCAGAATATGCGTTGTAAAAAATATTGTTAATCCAGTTTTTACCTTATTTCTCAAATAATCTAATAGTTTTCTTCTGGCACTTGGATCTAAACCAACAGTTGGTTCATCTAAAAATAAAAGATCCATGTCATGCATGAATTCGCGAGCTACTTGGACTCTCCTTCTTTGCCCAATGGATAAATCTTCATTTCGCTTTTTGCGAATTTCAATCAGTTCAAAATCCTTAAGGAGTTTTTCCATCCTACTTTTACGCTCAATTTTAGGTACATTCCACATCATTCCATATTTTTCAAGTGATTTTTCAACAGTTAATGTTGGTTCATAACTTGGTTGTTGTAAAACGACTCCAATCTTATGACGTACTTTTAAGGGATTTTTTATAGCATCTATTCCTAGAATGGTAAGGGAGCCACCTGAAGGTTGAATTAGTGTGGTAAGAAGTTTGATTGTAGTAGATTTGCCAGCACCATTTGGCCCCAAAAACCCGAAAACTTGACCACTCTTTATTGACATTGTGATATCATTAACCGCTTTTACTGATCCATAAGATTTCGATAAACTTTCAACCTTAATACAAGTCATGAACCAATTGTGATCTTCTTATTAATTTAGGTAATGAAATTTTTATAAATAGAATGTGTTTACAAACAATGAAATGTCTGAATTTGAAAATCTTCTAAATAAATTACTTGAACAAAAGACAGATTTAACCAGATCTGAGATTGAAGAAATGATTAAACAGAAAAAAGAAAAAATTGGTGCAGGTTACCTTACCGATCAAGGAGCAATTTTCTTAATTGCCTCTGATTTTGGGATTTCACTGTCTGAACCACTAAAAATTGAAATGAGGTTAAAAGATCTTTATGCTGGTGCCAAAGAGATTTCCTTGGAAACTAGAGTTCTAAACATGTCCCCTGCCAAACAATTTTCTAGAAAAGACGGTTCCCCATTTTACCTAAGAACTATGACAGTTTATGATACTAATTCTACAGCTAGTGTAAAACTGTGGGATGAAAAAGCAAATATTCCTGGAATTGAAAATATTAAACCAGGCGACCTGATAAAAATTATCAAAGCATATGTAAAATCAGATCTTAACGGAGAACCTACAATCAATATTGGTTCAGGTTCTAATTTGGAAGCAATCGATAATGAAAGTGATATTCCTGACATTGATAGTATAACAAAAGATGTCAGTGAATCAAAAGAAGGTGAGAAAGATTTGGTATTATCAGGAATAATTGATGGAATGATAACAGGCATGGAATTTACAAATTCTCGTGGCCAACCTGGAAAAGCCATTAGAATGAGACTAAAAGGAAAAGATGGAAATGCCATGAAAGTGGTTCTTTGGGGACAAGATGAATCTGTCATTCCAAATATGATTTCTCAACATGCTAAGGTAAGACTCCTTGGAGTAAAAGTAAGATCAGGAAATCAAGGAATGGAAATTCATGGAAATGAATCTACCATTATTGAAATTGAAGGAGGTAAAGAGATAGAACCAATTATCACCAGAATTATTTCAATTTCAACAAATGAGAATGGGAAAAAAATGATTTTAGGAGTTGACAAAAATAAAAACTTGCTCAATATTAGTGATTTTTCAAATTCTACAAATATCTTCAATGAAGGAGATGTAATAGAGTTAATGCCATCAAAAGTTTATGGGAATTCTATTACACTAGATGATAATTCATTTGTTAGAAAATTAGATGAGGATAATACAATTTCCTCCCTGTCAAAACTTAGAACGAAAATAAATGATGTAAAAGTTGATGAGAATTATTGTATCGAGGCAATAGTGTTGAAAGTTCCAGAAAGACGAGAGGTTCAAACCAAATCGGGCGAATCTATTGCATTGTCTGAGATATTTGTAGAAGATGACACAGGTCAAATTTGGGTCAAAGGATGGAGGAACCAAGCTAGATTAATTGAAAAATGTGAACTTGGAGAAATTATTTCAATAACTGGACTTAATGCAAGAGCTGGACTAGAAGGAAGAATAGAACTATTCTTAACCCCATTTTCAAAAATTACTAGGAAAAATTAGGAGTCCCAAAATCCTCTTGTTATAATATATTGCCTTTCTGCTTCATAGATTTGTTTGAATATTATTTCCTCGTCAACCATATTTCTTAAAATTCTAGCTGCAGTATCTGCGCCAATTCCATATCCAGACATTACAGTAATGGCTAATTTTCCGAAATTTTCTATCAGAGATGCTACTTTCCAGGCTCGATCAATCTTATGTTTTTCATCTGAAGATATCTTTTTCCCTTCATGTTTTTTACGGATAATTTTTGGTAGATCATAGTCTGAATAAAAAGTTGCAGTAATTTGTCTTGATTTACAGTAAGGACAAATTAGGAGTTTTTTTACTTCGTTTGTTTCAACTACTCGTTCCCATTTTCCACATCTAGCACAAATTAAACGGTGTTTTGTTTTTTCAAGTCTAGCTTTGACAAGATCAAGAATACCTTTATCGATATTAATTGGAGATGAATAATATTTTGTGGTATGATCTAAAATAGGTTCAGCTAGCTTTGAAAAGTGATCAACTTCTAACCATTTAACAGAAATAATATTTTCATTAATCTTTTTTAAAATTTTTTCGGTATTTTTTAGATCATACTTATCATGAAATAATTCTCGTAATGCTTCATTTACAAGAGGAGTTTTTAAATATCTTTCATATAAAAATCGTGCTGATTTTTTCTCATAAACTGCACCTCGTCTAACAACTCCAAATTTTTTGGCAACACACCAAGTTCTCCAATTTACGTTATGTGTTCCCTTCAAAGAAGCTGTTACCATTGAGTAAAGATCATAATCATCTTTTAATACTTCAAGAAATAGTTTTTCTGAAATTCGAGAACTTGAAGATAAAACAATTCTGTAACCATCAGATTGCGAATCAACCGTAAATCCAAGAATTGAAGATAACATTGAAGAAAGTAAGGTGGATAGTGTTGAATTTATTTTTGTTCCTAAACAAGAGTGTACAACTATTTTTCCTTCGGATCTGCAAGATTCTATTACAATTGTATTGTCATTTGGGACCTCATCAAAACCTAAATTTTCAATAGTTTGGTTAATTAATTTTAAAGAACCCTCCTTTACTTTAGTTCTGAAATTTCCTACTTTTTTTGCCGTTTGATAATCAATAGGAATGCTTTCTCCTTGCCAATAGGGAACAGTTATCCTTCCACCTCTAAATGGTTCTACGTTGACAGAAAATGATTTTTCATCAACGTTAAGAATTCTCCATTGTGAGCCTTTAAGAACAAAAATATTTCCTGAATCGCCAAAATCTCCTACGAATCTTTGATCTAATGAACCAATGATTTTTTTTCCTACACTATCAAAAACCTTGAATTTAAGTATATCAGGTATAGTAGATAAATTTTCAAAATAATACTTGAAAGCACCACCCTTTTTCCTAAAACTCATTTGGATCCTGTCAAAAAATATTAGATAATTAGAATCAAGTAAATCTAAAACACTCGTTAAATCTTCTAGTTTTAAATTTCTAAAAGAATATGCTTGTGTTACTATTTCAAACGCTGTATCAACTTGAATTTCACCTAATTGCATAGTCATTCCTACTAGATGGTGAGCAAGCACATCAAGAGAACCTTCATGAATTTTTTGAGATTCAATTGAACCTTCTTTGATACGGTCAAGTATTGCATTAGCTTCAAATTCGTCATCCGAATTATTTGTAATAATCAAACCTTTAGCTGATGTATTTCTATTGTGTCTACTTCTACCAATTCTTTGTATTAACTTTGAAACTTGTCTTGGAGAACCATAGTGAATAACCAATTCTACTGATCCAATATCTAAACCCAATTCAAGGGAGGAAGTACAAACCACAATACCTCGTTTGCCTTCCCTCAGTGAAATCTCCGTATCTTCTCTTACTTCCTTTGATAATGAACCATGATGTAGTTCAATGTTAATGGAAGATTTTTCTTTAAGAATAGAAGCAATGAATTCTGCTTCGCCTCTGGTGTTTGTAAAAAGTAGTATGGGTGAATTTAGGTTTAGATCTAGAACATATTCTACAATTTTTCCAGCTACATCTGAAATTGTTCCATCTACATATTTTACTTCTACATCATATTTTCTAATCGAGTAATCTCTAATTATTTCACATTTTCTTTTAGTTCCAACAAGAAATTTACCAGCCTCTTCAAAATTACCCACAGTAGCAGATAATCCAATTCTAGTTAGAGGATACTTTGAATTTAGTTGGAGTCTCTCGAGGCTTATTGATAGTTGAGAACCCCTTTCACTCCCAAGTAATTCATGTACTTCATCGATGACAATCCATTCAAGATCAGATAATGCGTTTAAAATCTTAATTTGAGTGAGTAAAATGACTAGAGTTTCTGGAGTAGTTATTAGAATGTCAGGAGGATTTTCAGTAATTTTTCTCCTGGCTAGTTGAGTGGTATCACCATGTCTAATTTCTATTGAGAGATCATTGTTTTGTGCATATTTGGTAATCCTCCTAAAGATATCTCGATTTAGGGCTCGTAAGGGAGTAATGTAAAGCACTTTAATTTTTCCATATTTTTTTGAATTTTTCACTAGGGAAAAAATTGGAATTATAACGCATTCAGTTTTTCCAGAACCAGTAGGGGCAATAACTAAAGAATCTTTTTTTTGTAATATTATTGGGGAGGCTTTTTTTTGAATTTCTGTAAGATTGGTAAATCCCAGATTACTAAATAAGGAATAAAGATTTGAGTTAGGAATTAGATTCTTCAATTGTTTTTGATCGTGATTTTTCATAAACCATTACGCCGACTAGCCCAATTATAAATAAGGTTACAGTGATTGCCGGAATAGCATCAAAAATTCCTGCCATATTTTAATTATTACAGTGATCATTAAAAATCTTCAGTATGTTCAGATAAACCACAAGTATCTATAATATACGAAAAGGTGTGATGGTTTAATAACCAATTTACTTCTCCATGATATTTTGAAGAATTCTTAGATAGTTTAATTTTGATATGCGTAAAAAGATCTATTGCTTTTCTCATATTTTCTACCTCTTTACCATCAATATTTCTAATCATATTGGTAATAATAATTGGAATATTGTTGGTAATTGCAATTAAAGATAGATCATGCATATGTTTCATAAATAAAGAATTTTTTTTGAAGATTGATTTTTCTGTTTTGTACTCATAAGAAAATAAATCAGTGATATTATCAATTACTACAAGAGAAAATTTTACCTGCTTAAGATTCTTAATTAAATTTATCTGCTCGGATGTATTTGTTATTCTAGAAACTGTAATTTTATCTAAAATATCCACCTCTAAATTTTGATATTTTTGCATCTCAAGAATTCGTTCTGGTCTAAATCCTCCTGTTGTATCTAGATAAAGAATGGTTCCTCCATTTTTTATGACATTGATAGAAATTTGAAATAGTAATTGGGTCTTACCTGTCCCATTAGAACCATAGATATCGGTGATTACGCTGGAGGGAATTCCACCTGATAGAAATTCATCTAATTTTTGTAATCCTGTTGAAATCATTTAGTTAGTTATAGAAAAACAGAGAAAAAATTTAAGGGATTTCATAAATTTGCAAAGAGGTAAGGCTTTTATTCAAGATAACAACGATGCCAAATTAAGTGAGTAATTATTGTCACAAAGTAGCGCAAAAAGACCATTAACTGTGCTTCAAAAAAGTACAAAAAAGAGAGTTACTGTTAGACTGAAAAATGAAGTGGAGTACAAGGGAAAAATGGATAATGTTGATTCATACATGAATCTGATAATGACTGATGCCGAGGAAATTCAAGGGGACAAAGTAATTGCAAATTATGGTAGAGTAATAGTCAGAGGTAATAACGTCTTATTTATCAAAATTGAAAATGAACTCTAAGATCTAGAGGTTCCATTGACCAATAGTTTTCTGTTTACATCTGAATCAGTAACTGAAGGACATCCAGATAAGATATGTGATCAGATTTCAGATGCTTTTTTAGATGAATTTCTTAGACAAGATCCGGATTCAAGAGTTGCAATTGAAACACTTGTTACAACTGATTTTGTAGCTGTGGTGGGGGAAGTAACCTCAAAAGCAAATTTTGATAAAAAGGCGCAAGAAGAACTAGTAAGAAAAACTATTAGAGAGATTGGTTACAACAACAAAGATTTGATGTTTGACACTGACTCCTGTGAAATAACACTTAGACTTCACGCTCAGAGTCCAGATATTAGTCAAGGTGTTTCAGCAACAGGAGAAAAAGAACAAGGAGCAGGAGATCAAGGGTTAATGTTTGGATATGCAACAAATGAAACGGAGGAATTGATGCCTATGCCAATTTTGCTTTCCCAAAAACTTGCTCAAGAACTAGCGAAAGTTAGAAAAAATAATGTTTTACCGTGGGTTAGACCTGATGGAAAAACCCAAGTTTCTATAAAATACGAAAATAACAAGCCAACAAGAATAAAAACAATTGTAATTGCAGTCCAACATGCTCCAGAAATTTCTAAAGAGGAAATAACAAAGGAGATGATAGATAAAGTAATCAAACCTGTTTTAGGAAACCTTTGGAATGAGGAAATAAAAATTCACATTAATCCAACAGGAAAATTTGTAATTGGAGGTCCACATGGAGATGCTGGTCTGACAGGAAGAAAAATAATTGTTGATACTTATGGTGGATTTGGACGACATGGCGGAGGGGCTTTTTCAGGAAAAGATCCATCTAAAGTTGACAGATCAGCCTCTTACATGTGTAGATATATTGCAAAAAATATTGTAGCAGCAGAACTAGCAGAAAGATGTGAAGTGCAATTAGCTTATGTAATAGGAGTTGCCGAGCCTGTTTCGTTTTATGTTAATACTTTTGGAACAAACAAAATCCCAGAAAAAGATATCGAGGAACTAGTTAGGAAGAATTTTGACATGAAACCTTCAGAAATTATCTCACATTTGGATTTGAAAAGACCCATCTATAGAAAAACTGCAGCAAATGGTCCTTTTGGAAGAAATGAGCCTGAATTTAATTGGGAAAAAACTGACAAAGTAGATGTCCTAAAACAGTCTGCCGGACTTTAACAGTTCACTTATAGATTGAAGCGGAAATTTTGTAATCTTTTGTAATTTTCGATAATTTCCTTTAAAATCACCAACCAAAAGATTAAGATCATCAACTCCAAACTCACTTTTAGTGTTAGATATTGCATCATGATAAGCAGATTCTAGACTGATTTTTTTTATTTTAGTTGGTGTTTTCTTGGAGAAAAGTTTCACATATTTTTGGAAAGAAATTGATTCGGGACCTACAAGATCAAGAGTTTGTTTCTTAAAATTTTTGTCGATTAGGGATTTAGATATTATTTGGCAAACATCATTAATGTAGATTGGTTGAATAGAATAATTCCCGCTGCCAGGAATTTGGATTTCTCCTTTTTTAATTTGCCTTTTCAGATATTTTGTGAAAAGATCGTCTTTCCCAACAATATAAGAAGGTCTAAAAATTGTGTAATCCAAACCAGACTCTATTAACAGTTTTTCTGCTTCATATTTTGAAATAAAATAACCAATTGAGTTTGTTTTATACACGCCTAAGCCACTATTATAAACAATTTTTTTTATTTTGGCTTTTTTACATAAATTAATAATTTTATTAGTAAACTCTACATTAACCAGATTATAATTATTTTTAATGGATTGTTTTCCTATCCCAACCAGATGTATTAACCCAAAAGAATTTTTAATTTTGGGAAGAATTATTCTTTCATCATAGTTCTTGGAAACAATTTTTGTTTCATTTTTTAATTTTTTAAAATTTTTCCTGGATATTGAAATTAATTTTACATTGTTTTCAGAAAGGTACTTTCTAACGTTTTTAGCCACAAATCCACTTGCACCAGTAACAACTATTTGAAAATCTTTTGTCATGTTCATTTCTAAATGGTTTTGATTTTAAATATATTTCAAAAAATCAAACAAGAATTAATACGTCAATGTAGACATGGGTATTGTGGAAAAACCAGAAAAAAAAAAATTAAGAACAGGATTTACTACAGGTACTTCAGCTACCGCTGGAGCGATGGCTGCATTATTATCAATTATTAAACAAACAAAAATTGAAAGTGTTGAGGTTAAATTACCTAAGGGAAGTTTTATAAAAATTCCAATTCATTTATGTAAATTTGAAAAAATTAAGGCTCGCTGTTCTGTAATTAAGGATGGAGGAGATGATCCAGATGTCACACATGGTGCTGAAATTATTGTTGATCTGTCCTTAACAGATAAGAAAACTGAGATTGAGATAGATGGAGGAGAAGGAGTAGGAATTGTTACTAAACCCGGATTGGGCCTAGAAATCAACAAAGCAGCAATTAATCCAGTTCCAAAAAAAATGATTAAAGAGAATTTAACAGAGTTGGCTGGTAATCTTTTGTTAGAAAAAGGAATCAAAGTTATAATTTCTGTTCCAAAGGGAAAAGAATTAGGTCCAAAAACAGACAATCCACGAATTGGAATACTGCATGGAATTTCTATTTTAGGAACTAGTGGTATTGTTATACCATTTTCTACTGCATCCTATGCTGCCTCTATTAGACAGAATTTGGATGTCGCTATTGCAATGGGAAACGATACGGTTGTCCTCACAACTGGAGGAAGAAGTGAAGATTTTGCTAAAAAAATAATAGATTTACCCGATCATTGTTTTGTTCAAATGGGAGATTTTTCAGGGTATACAATCCAACAATGCTCAAAAAAAAATATCAAGAAGGCGTATGTAGTTGGATTTATTGGTAAATTAGCAAAAATGGCCGCTGGAGTAAAGCAAACTCACGTCAAGGGATCTAAGGTTGACATGAAATTTTTATCGAAATTAGCTGGAAATTGTGGGGCAAATAAAACTATAATTGAAAAAATTCAAAAAGCAAATACTGCTAGACATGTTTCAGAAATAATTAGAGAAAATGAAATAACTGGATTTTTTGAGCAAATTTGTGATGAAACAAACAAACACATGAAGAAACATTCAGAGGAAAAGGTTTCTTTAGAAGTAATATTGTTTGATTTTGATGGAAACATACTGGCAAGAAAATCTTAGTAGTAAGGTATTTTATTAATTTTAGAACGCTCTGAGTGTGGAAAAAGTTTCAGTTCTTGCAATTACTAAAAATGGAGTAAATATTGCTGCCAAATTAAAAGAGATTTTTCCAAATTGGAATGTTTATGCTCCCTCTAAATTTTCAAACGATAAGGAAATCATTTGGTATTCGGAACCTACCTCTGAAAAAATTATTGAATTATTTAAGAATAATAAAGCGTTAATTTGTATATTTTCATTAGGAGCGGTAATTAGATTAATTGCTCCACATTTGAAAGATAAGAAAAATGATCCTGCAGTAATAGTTATTGACGATAAAACTAATTTTGTAATTAGCGTATTATCAGGCCATTTAGGTGGTGCTAATGAATTAACACAAACTATTGCTGAAAAACTTAATGCAATGCCAGTAATTACAACAGCGGCAGATGTAAACAAAACCATCGCTGTAGATCTTTTAGGAAAAAATTTAGGATGGAAGATTGATAATGATTCTACAGTTACAAAAATAAGTGCACATATGGTAAACGAGGAAAAAATTGGGGTTTATCAAGACGCAGGAAAAACAACGTGGTTTAAAGAATTACCAAAAAATGTTAAAATTTATGATAGCTTGGAGGATTTGAAAGAATCTAATTCCAAAGGGCACTTAATTATTTCTGATAAAATTTTGAATGATAATTTTCTTAAAGATTCCGTAATCTATCGCCCTCCTACTTTGGTAATAGGAATTGGTTTGCATTGGGAAACATCAAAGCAAAAAATTAAGGATGGCATCGATATTTGCCTAACAAAATTTAAACTTAGCCCAAAATCTATTGCAAAGTTGGTCTCGATAAAAAAACCAAGTGATGTTCAGGGACTAATTGATATTGGAAAGGAAATGGGAGTTCCAGTTGAATATGTAGACAAAGAAGAATTATCACATGTTTATGTGCCGAACCCATCAAAGACAGTTAAAGCCTTTGAGGGTACTTCCAGTGTTTCAGAAGCAGCTGCAATTAAAGTATCAGGAGGCAAATTAATTGTGGAAAAGCAAAAATTCCCACCTGATTTGACCATAGCAATAGCGAGGATTTTAGATTGAAACGGGGCTTATTGCTAATAGATAGGGGAAGTAGAGAAAGGGAAGTCTCTGAAGAATTAGAGGTAATTTGTAAGGAGATCAAGGCAAAGAGGGATTATATTTTTACAGATTATTGTTTTCTTGAGGTAAAGCCACCATATATTGAAGATGTAATCAAAAAAGTATTGAAACAGGATATCGACTCGCTTACTATTGTTCCTTATTTTCTCTATCCTGGAAGAAAAATAAAACTAGCAGTTTTTGAGGTAATGAAATTTCAGAAAGATACTGACGTAAAATTTGTTGTAACAAAACCAATGAGTATGCATAAAACTTTGATAAATCTTGTTGAAAATAGAATATCAACATCTTTAGAAAATAATAACATTTCAATTTCAAAAAAAAATATTGACGTTTTGATGATCGGTCATGGTAGTAAGGATCCAAATGCACAAATGTCACTGAATTATGTTGTAGATGGATTAAAGGAAAAGTATGGAAATGTAAGTCGCTGTTTCTTGGAATTAGAGCATCCAGATATTTTTGAAGGGATAAAAGATTGTAAAAAAAATGATCCAGAAGTTCTTGTAGTTGTTTTTTATTTTTTGCATGAAGGGGCACATGTTAAAACAGACATCAATAATGATCTTAAACCAGCTCTTGAAAAATCAAATTTAAAAAAAGTATGTATCACTAAACACTTGGGAGCAGATGAGAAAATGATTGATTTGATAATTGAAAGGGCAAATGAGGTTGAAGGTGCAAACTGAAAAGGGTCAATCAATAGAAGATGCAAGCATGGAGATAATTGAAAATGAAATTGGAAACCATGATTATAATGAGAAAGAATGGCCTATAGTCAGACGGATAATTCATTCAACTGCTGATTTTGATTTTGCAGGTAAAAACAAGATAATTTTTTCCAAAAATGCCGTTGAGAGTGGAATTGATGCCCTCAAGAATGGATGTAGTGTGATAGTAGATGTTAATGGTGTTATCGGTGGCTTGAATAAACAGAATCCCAAAGATTTTGGAAATAAGATAATTTGCAATATTTCCAGCCCAGAAGTGATGGAACTAGCTAAAAAACAGAATAAAACACGTTCTCAGGTGTCAATGAGAATTGCATCCTCTGATATTGATGGTGGAATAGTGGTGATAGGAAATGCCCCAACGGCACTTTTGGAGTTAATTCAGATGGTAAAGGAAGATCTTGTCAAGCCTGCCCTGATTATTGGAATTCCCGTAGGCTTCATTAGCGCACCAGAATCAAAGGAAGAACTTTCCAAAATTACGCAAGTTCCCTTTATTACAAATATTGGAAGAAAAGGAGGTAGTTCGTCGGCTTCTGCTATTGTAAATGCACTCTATAATCTCCTTAGGTTAGAATCAGCGTCTTGATGCTTTAATACAATTGTTTACAAAAATTTTTGCGTAATCTGAACTATCAAAATATAGATGCCCATAAGAGGCTAGAGTGTTATTTTGAATCAGGCCATCAAAATGATTATGTATTCCTTCACCTATTTTTAATTCGTAAGCAAATTTTGAATCAGAAGAGATAGACTCAAGTTTAGAATAGTGAAATTCATGACCTTGAATTGCATGTTTTTTATTTGATATGATATTTTTTGAAATTATATTTCCTTGTGTATAATTTAATTTCATTTTTTTTGTCATCTTTGTTTCAGCATCAAAAATACCAACCATTTTGCTTGTTTTTCCGCCAAAATCAATTGATTTTGTTAGATACATTAGTCCTCCACATTCAGCATAAATGGGAACATTTTCTTCTGATAATTTTTTAATTTTTTTCCTCATCCCTTGATTTTTCTCTAAAGCTTCTCCAAGAATTTCAGGGAATCCACCACCAATGTAAATTCCATCAGACTGGGGTAATTCTTTATCTTCAATTGGACTAAAAAATTTAAGATTAGCTCCTTCTCGTTTTAGTGCTTCCAAATTATCAAGGTAATAGAAATTAAAGGAGTTATCAAGAGCAATTGCAATGTTAGTTTTTGGTTTTTTATGAGGTTTTTTATCGGGAGTTTTAAGAGGAGGAGGAGTTTGCATAATTTCAAGAATTTTTTCAATATCTAATGAACTAGAAATAATTTTTGATGTTTGTTTAATTTTTTGTTTAAGAGTTTTATCTTCCTTTGTAGGTATTAATCCTAGATGTCTTGACTGTAAATCAAGATCAGGATTTTTTTGGATTACTCCCATTATGGGTAGCTTTGTCTTTTCAATTGCTTTTCTGCACAGAATCTCATGTTTTTTACTCCCGATTTTGTTTAGAATAACTCCTTTTATTCGTGAATTACTATGAAATTTAATAAAACCTAAAGCCGTAGCAGCAATGGATCTAGCTGCTTTACTAGCATCTATTATTAGGATTACCGGAGATTTGGTTATTGAAGCCACATGGTGAGTGCTTGCAAAATTGGAATCACCACCAAATCCATCATAAAATCCCATTACCCCCTCAATAATTGAGATATTTGATTTTGAGTTTGTAACAAAACTTTCCAAAAGGTGATTTTTACCCATCAACCAAACATCGAGATTAAATGTATCTTTTCTCGCAATCGATGATAGATAGCTTGGGTCAATATAATCAGGACCGACCTTAAATGGTTGTACTGAAAAACCTTTTTTTTGTAATGTATGAATAATGGCACAGGTAATTAATGTTTTTCCTACTCCACTAGTAACACCTGCTAAAACAAGTCTTGGGATTTTCAATTAAATGTGTAAATATTTTTTTTTATTTAAATGATACATTTGAAAAAATCTGAATGTTTTTACTACGAGAAATAAGAAAAAAATTGTGAGTGAATCAGGTCTAATCATTGTATATACTGGAAATGGTAAAGGAAAAACTACCGCTGCATTAGGAATTGCTTTAAGGGCAACTGGTTATGGTAAAAAAATTTGTATGATTCAATTCATTAAAGGTTCATGGCACTATGGTGAAATGACATCATCCAAAAGATTAGAGCCAGAATTTGAAATGATCGCTATTGGAAAAGGATTTGTAGGAATAATAGATGATAAAAGTTCTATAGAAGAACACAAGAAAATTGCAAGTGAAGCAATTAAAATAAGCGCCACTAAAATTCAATCAGGAAATTACGATATTATGATTTTAGATGAAATAAATTATGCTGTAAATTTAGGTTTAGTAAAATTAGAAGAAGTTCTAACTTTAATTAAATCTAAACCTACACATTTAGATCTTATTTTAACTGGAAATTATGCAAAAGCTGAGATAATTGAATTGGCAGATTTAGTAACAGAGATGAAGGAAATCAAACACCCATTTCAGCAGGGTAAAAAAGCTAAAAAAGGGATTGATTTCTAACTCGCAACATTAAATTACGCATAATAAAATTTAAGAAGAAATGTCTACAGAAATCCAAGAGATGCCTGAGCAAGGAGAAATTGTTCTTGCTACTGTAACCAAAGTGATGGATCATGGTGCTTATGTGACGTTAGATGAATATGATGAGATTCAAGGATTTTTACATATCTCAGAGATTGCACCTGGATGGATTAGATCAATTAATAGATTTGTAAAAGAAAATGAAAAAAAGGTTCTACTTGTAAAAAAGGTTAATGCAAGAAGAGGAGATATAGATCTTTCATTAAAACAGATATCAAAAGAACAAAAAAAACATAAACTAAAAGAGGTAAAAAAATATGAAAAAGGAAAAACATTGTTACAAAATGTTCAAGAAAAAGCCCACCTTTCAGATAAAGAAATAGAAAATTTAGAAGATGATATTTATTCTAATTTTGATTCAGTTTATGATGCCTTTATTGAAATAGGAAGAAATGGAATAGATTCTATAAAAAATCTAAAACTATCTAAAAAAACAGCAAGTGTTATTGAAGAAATATGTTCTAAAATCAAACTACCGTCAGTTGAGATTAGAGGTATTATGGAAATTACAAATAATCAATCAAATGGAATTGAAATTATTAAAAAAATTCTTCTAGATGTTCTAAAAAAAGATCCCTCGATAAAAATCACTTATTTGGGAGCTCCAAAATATAGAATTGCTATAACCTCAGATAATTTCAAATCAGCCGAAAAAACATTGAAACCAATACTACAAGAGGTTCAGCAAAATATTGAAAAAAAGAAAGGCGAATTTAAATTTACAAGAGAAGATTCAAGGAAAACTAGAGAGAATTAAATTGCGATTTCAATTAAGAAAATGCCCTAAATGTTATCATTACACACTCAAAGAAAAGTGTCCGTTATGCAAAGAGGACACAATTTCTGCTCATCCAGCAAAATTTTCGCCTGATGACAAGTACATGAAATATAGATTACCGGAACGCTATAATCAATAAAAATAATTTATACCACTTTAGGGCGCGTATCTACCTTCTAGTCTAGATTCGGCAATTACATGATTTTTCATTGCTTCTTCTACTTGTGATTTTTTAGATCCTTCATCAAGACTCAGCTTATCTCCTAGTGCATACAATTTGAAAATATACGTGTGTTCTTTGTCTGGAGGTGCAGGTCCGCCATAAGCAATTTCTCCAAAATCAGTTTTTCCTTGAATAGAATTTTCAGGTATTGAATTTTCTTTGATTTCACCAGTACTTGGATTTATGTTCCATATAACCCAATGAACCCATATTTTTCCGACAGCCCCCATGGCATCAGGATCGTCCATTATGAGAACCAAGGATTTGGCATCTGTTGGTACATCTTTAATTATTAGTGGTGGATTTACGTTGTCTTTTTTATAACCATACTTTCGAGGAATTTCACCTCCGTTTTGAAATGCATTGCTTTCGATTTTCATGAACATATCTTTAATTCAAGTTGATCCAGTTAAATTTTACTACGATTCCAAAACTATCCTATCGTTTGAAAATGAAACAATTGAACCTCTATTTTTTTTGATTTCTTGTTTTAATTTTTTGTCCATTGTTGCGATAATACCACCATTATTTTTTATGTAATTAATTAATTCTTTATCAGCAAATTTACCATAAATTGGGATAATTTTAAAATTTTTAATAAACTTAAGAGTAACAAGTATTTCTGATTTTTTTTTACTATCATTTTTTAAATTAAATAATTCATCTTGAACTACTTTTGGAACTACAAAAGAGATTAATCCAATTTCGACATCAATATTATCGATATTTTTGATTCTTTTTGTAGCTAAGTGAATTAAGAAATTTGTATCACAGATTACTTCAACCAACTACTCCGGCTCCAATTAGTCTCCATCTATCAGAGATTCGTCTACTAATAGCCACATTTCCACCCTCAAAGATACAAGCTGGTCTTCTGAGTTCAATTTCCACATTTTTTGATTTTATTTTGGAGACTTTACCTAGGATGGGAGCGGTTCCAATGTTTAATCTTAAAAGTTCATCTTTTTGTATTGGAAGCACTTTGGTATCTTCGATTATTCCAACTGCAGAATCAAAGAGATTTATTTCAAGTTTAATTTTATTGGAATTTTCGGGAATAGTATTAGGTTTTCCGATTACTGATCCAATAAAGGAATCACTTCGGGTCATTGCTGGATCTAGTTTGGTACCAATTGCTACTAGACCTCCTGGTTTAACTGAATCTACCATTCCGGCACTAGTACCTAATGAGATAATCTCAGTGTATAATGGTTCATAAGTTTTCTTTTTATCATCCATTACACCTGGTTTAATTTCAATTTCATCACCTACGTTAAATTTTCCTTGAGTAAGACTTCCTCCTATTACTCCTCCTTTGATGTTTTTTAATTTAGTACCAGGTTTGTTGACATCAAATGACCTTAACACATGCATTACCGCATCTTTAGATTCGTCTCTTTCTGGAGTTTTAATTGTAGACTCTATGGATCCAATTAATGCGTCAATATTTAATCCGGATTGGGCGGAAATTGGAATTATTGGAGCTTTTGTAACATGTGTTTCTTTAATAAATTTAGTAATGTCTTGATAATTGGAAACAGCTTCCTCATAGGAGATTAAGTCTACCTTGTTTTGGACTATTACAATTTGTTGTATACCAAGGGTTTGGAGTGCTAAGAGATGCTCTTTAGTTTGAGGTCTTGGTACTTTTTCATTTGCGGCTACCAACAATAATGCTCCGTCCATCAAGGCTGAACCAGAGAGCATGTTTGCCATTAGACTTTCATGACCCGGACTATCTACAAAACTTACAACTCTGGATAATTCACTTTCTTTTCCACAGTTATTACATTTGGGAGCTGTTGAATATCCTAAAGGTTCTTCACAATCAGCACACTTGTAAAATGCAGCATCAGAATATCCTACACGAATGGTAATTCCACGTTTTAATTCTTGGCTATGAACACTAGTCCAAGATCCAGTTAATGCCTGAATTAGAGTTGTTTTACCGTGATCTACATGACCAGCGGTGCCAATGTTTACACATGGTTGATACCCATATTTTTTAACATACCATTCAGGAAGTGTATCTCGCCATTGCATGAGTCAAAATGTAGGGCCGGTATATGTTAAGTTATTCTTTTTTTTCTTTAGAATTTTCAGTTGTTTTCTCGGCAGGAACTTCAACTGGAAGTTCCCCGTCGTATTTGCAGTTTACTTGATAAATTTCTTCAGAGATTATATTTCCTCTCATAAGCTTTCTTACTCTTTGTCCAGTTTCTGCGTCTTGTAAACCAACACCTCTGGTGATAAGAACCCTTTTTCTTGCGGGACCATGAATATCGCTTCTCATAGGGACTCCAGATTTATCACTTCCACCAGTGATTTTTAATTTTCCTTTTAATCCAACAATTGTAGCATCGGTTTCATTTCCCAGTTGTAAACCTAGCAAGGGACTGGCATCACTATCTTTCAATTCTTTGGTTATAGATTTTCCTTTAATGTCAGATACTGTAAGTTTGAAGTTTGTCAATTATTCGAAAACCAAGTTGAACGACTAATTAACGTTTGGGCATTATTTTTAAATCAAGGTCTTGAATAAAGTACATGGACAAGGAATTAAGATATCCTATATGTGATAATAAGATGGTAGACATGCAGACCTGCCATATGTTTTGTTCGACCTGTGGTGCACATTTGGATTGCTCAGATAAAGGAAATTTTTGGTGATCAAAGACCAGGTCTATCTGGTATATAATCAACTGACATGTTAATGGCTTTTTCTTTCATGATTTCAAGATAGGTGTCATAATCTTCTTCAAAATTGCAAAAAGGACATTTTACACTAGTAACTTCGTCATTCAGAACGGCAACCTTTTCGCATTGGGGACAACGTGCATCCATGAATTCATTATGTGTTTAAGATATTTAATCATAATTAGAGCAATTATTGTAAGCGGAGTTAGTTTAGCCTGGTATGACGTCAGCTTCCCAAGCTGAAGGTCGCGGGTTCGAATCCCGCACTCCGCATTTTTTTACAATTCTCTAATTACTTGTTCGATAACTCCCCTATCTTCTGCTTTTGGAGTTAGTTTCAGATAATTTTTCAGATCGTCTCTTGCCTGGAGATTCTTTTTTTGTTTTTCTCGAATATATGCCCGATTTTTGAAAATCTTGGCTGATCGTTTGGAATTGATTTCTATGGCTTTGGTATAACATAATTCAGCTTTATCAAACTGATTAGATTTCAAATAAAAATTGCCAAGTCCATTATAAGATAAATAGTATCTATTATTGAGTTCAATACTTTTTTGATAATATTTTATGCAATCTGTTGAATTTTGAGAATTAAGTAATCCACCTAGCAAATTTAATGCTGTAAGATTGTTATTATTTATTCCAATAGCTTTTTTTAGATATTCTGCAGCTTTTGCTGTATCCTTTTGAATATTAAATTTCTCAGAAATAAAACATAGACGGTTAGATTCCTGATCTGAATTTTTTGTAAGGTCTAAGGATGACATGATATCTTGTGGAGCTAAAATTATCAATAATCTTCCTTCTTCAGACCATCCTTTATCAAATATTTCCTGAGGAATAGCACCTTCTTGTTGTTCTCCTTCTTGAGTTCCTTTTTGGATGTAATGAAGAAAGGTATTTTCTTTTTCATCATATCCTGAAATTACGGATGCATGTTGAGTAATTTCTGGAATTCCAGGTAAAATTACAATTGGTGGAATACCACTATCTATTATTTTTTTTAATTCAGATATTGACGAATGAAGTATTTTGCAAAACAAACCATTTCGTTCAGCAAGTTCAATTCCTTCTATCAAGATACTTCCAGCATTAGTTGGATATTGTTTTGCAATTTCTTTAGCCTCTATTATTGGAAGATCAATATTCCAATATTTGGATACCACGTTAATTGGTAAAGGCAGACAAATATTTTCTTCTTGAACCAAAGGGAGTAAAAGTTCATGGTTTGAGGGTTCCAATAAACAAAATGGATTCTGAGAGTTATTAAAACTAATCAGAGTAAACAAAATTTATGGATTAGATCTTTGCCATCGGAAGTCATCTCAGGATGAAATTGTGTTCCAAAAATATATTTCCCAGCATATTGAATAATTTCATATTTACAATTTTTCGAATCTGCTAATGAGATTAATAAATCTGGTAATTTAGAAATCTCAAATCCATGACTTTCAAAAGCTTTTATGTTTTTATCAGTAAGTACATTTTTTCTTTGAATTGAAATTTCTTCATCACCTTTTTGAGGAAATTCCAGTTTTCTTATAGTTCCTCCCAAAGTAAGAGATAAAATTTCAGCACCATAACAAATTCCTAATAATTTTTTGTTGTTTTGGACACTATGTATTATCACTTTGGAGTTAATTTGGTTAGTTTTTTTTTCATTTTTTTGCCGTCCTGAAAGAATAAAAGAATCATATTTCTCAAGGGACTTTAACTCTAATTGGTTTGGTGATATTTTTTCAAATAAAATTTTTATTCCTCTTAGAAAATCGATCAAGTTTTGAGTGTAAATGGAACCATTATCAACAACTAATAGCAATAAGAAAAAGAGAGTTTATTGTTAATTTAGGTTTTCACCAATAATGGATAATTTTAGTAGTTGTAATCAATTGTCCATCCCCATAATTCAAGGCTAAATTGCTCTTATTTTTAAAAAAATTCAGAAAAATTATTTCATGGTTGCTAAATGATCTTCCATATCTTTAACAAATTTCTCCCGATGATCGATTTGGTTTTGGATTTTAATTTTTTTAGGAATATTTTCATCGTTTATTTTTTTAATTAAATTTTCTTTTTCTTTTTTAGCCTCGTGTATGTTTTTTTATCAGGGCAAAAATTGTTAATTTATCATCACAGTGTATTTTTTGTATTTGAAATTAAAATGAACCTTACTTTCACATGTATAGTTACTAAACACCTACTTCAATGGAGATATAATGCAATTCTGGGATACTATCCTTAACAACTATTGTACCAACATTGAATCGGTTTTCTTCTTCCCACATGAATAATCTTTCACTTCTTGGTTTTACTAAATCGTCTATGAATTCTAATAAGAATGCCTCAGTGTCTTCCCGATCCTTTTCAGTGAAGAAGAAAATCTCCCCTTCCTTAAATGAAAGTGGAACTTGTATTGAAGTAGGTTCTAAAATCTCTAATCCTTCATTTTCAATTATAGATTTTATAATATCAATCCTATCTTGTCTCACCAATTCTATGGTTTCACTCAATGTAGATTTTATGTCTATTACTCCTGAAACTTTTTGTAAGTATGCTTCAAAGGCCTCTTCTTGAGTACTACCCAAACCAACATAATATTCTCCTGTAAATGCCGCGCCCACAGCTGCAATTGTACCAAGCTGGGCTACTACTCCTCCTGCTCCTGCGGTATATACTGGAATAAAGTAAACATCATGCTCACCTATCCTATACAAAATATTATCACCAATTCTTGGATTTCTTAAAAGGGTCTTTAATTGGGCAAAATCTGGATCTCTATCTAAGGCTTCTCTGACGGCAGTTGGACCAATTAATTTGTTGGTTGAGTTTAATGAAACTTCATAGAATTGCAACTTTCCTAGGTTTGAAAGATCATTTTCAACTATCATGTAACCTGCAAGGTTTCTCCCTTGAGATCCTCTTAATTCTAGAGAAAGTAAGCCTACAAACTCGGTGGTTTCAAATCCAGGAGGTTTAGCTTCAATATAGTAAGTGTCTAAACCAACTGGGATTTCATAAAATTCATTGGCTTGAATAAATGTTTCAACATCAGTTATGTGATAGATATTATACATTTCTGTTTTCCAATTAAATAGTTCAGCTGGATATCGTGTTTGCTCTTCAAGCCAATCTGGAATTGGTATAAACCGTTCAGAGTATTGTTCATAGAATACATCAGTAAAGAAGTCATCACCTGTTTTCATTAATTGAATATTACCATCTTGGGTAGAAACTAAGGCATATCCTACTAATCGCAAGTATGGATTTCCTACAGACCATGGTACACCACTTGTATCAAATCCAATGATCAGTGGAACTAACCAATATGTATTTTCACCATCAGTTACAGGAATAGAATCGAGTTCCTTTCCAAATAAGTCATATAAGAAATAAGGATACAAAATTTCCATTCTATCATGCACATCTTTGTATCTCATAATATGAATAGAGTCTGTTGGAAATGAAAGCAAAAAGTTTGGTTCAAAAGTCCAACTTAATGGTGGTGGTACGTCTACTCCACCGCTACCGTCATAAAATACTCCTCCTAATTCGGCACTAACATTTCCTCTAGAAAGTGGATATGCCGACCAAGTTTGTTCAAAAAGGCCCCCTTCACCATAATAGATTTCTCTTTGATTGAAAAGTTCACTGCTGTCAACAATTTGACCTCCAGTGGCATCAAGTGTAAGAAATCCATTTGGGACATGGGTGTAAACCAAGTGTTCATTGTACCATCTGTTTTCAGCTGCTACGGTTGATGGTAAAACTGGTTTCATAGAAGCAGTCCAATACAATTTGTTATCAAAACGAAGAATGTCGTTATCTTCAAAGTCTACATATGGTATCAAACCAATTTCAGGCTTTAATTTTGCAAAAGCTGCTTCCCAATCCCAAATTCTAATAACATCTAAAACATCACTATTTTGTATAATGTAATTTTTTATGTTATTTGGAGATATATTTGGAAGTATAACTTCATGATTATTTTCTTGTATTAGGTCTAGTTCACCAAGATATCTGTTAACCCCTATTTGTTGAGCCGTATATGGACCCAAATATTCTATTTTTCTAGAATCTGCAATGCTGTTATTTACCGAAATGATAGCTATTATTATAATCCCCATCACTAAAATTGTAAAAATTCTAATGTATACGTCTCTTTTGAACATATGAGTAAGAACTCTAGATCTTATTCTATCTGCAAATGAAAAAGCTAGAAAGGCAAATCCAATAACTAAAGTTCCCCCTATAACATATCTTGAATTGTAATCGATCTGATCTGTAAAAAATAGGTTAAATCCTATCCAAATAATTCCTATACCAAAAATAGATTCTATAGTTGAGACATAGTTTAGGTATCTAGGTTTTCCTTCCCTAGTATCCTGAATAAACAAAGTAATTACATTAATTATTCTATGGATTCCAACATACAAAACTAAACGAAGAGCGATTGCTCCCAATACAGATGGAAATAAAACTAACAAAGCAGGAATCATTGGAATAACTTTTTCTGTTGCGTAGTCGGGATTAGTATCTGGAGTTACAAATGGCAAGGAGAATAATGTTGGTAAGTTTTCAATACCGAAAGAATTTCCATCAAGGAAAGAAACTACTGCAAATCCAAACATTATATTTACAAAAAATGCGCCAAAAAGCAAAACCTTGGTAATTTGCCATATCACAAATTGTGGTGTACTTAGCTTGAAATCTTTAAAACTAGGAATGTTATTTACTATTGATTGTTGTGGTCCTTGAGCGATGACCCCTATAGCAGTTTTTATTGCATACCAAAAGATTGAAGATCTGGATAAAATATTTACTCGTATTAGTGCAATAGCCGAAAGTACTACACCTGATACAAGGGAGAAGTATAGAGGCTTGGTGAACAGGTCTCCAAATTCAGAAAAATTCATTGAAAAGATAACTCCCTGATTTCCTATGATGACGGCAATGGCAATTACAATTATTGCCACCACGCCTAAACGAATGTATTTCCCAGCATCAGGAGGTGGAGTTTTCTTTTCAGTAGCGGCGCTATACAAAATCAAGATTTGTTATGGCTTGGTAAATTAATGTCTTACCAGAACTAGCTAAATTTTCTGGTAATTTCTCTTTGTTAACTAAGTAAAAGATCAAATTTTTTACAAAAATTTATTGATACTGAAGAAATCTAAGAGATTGTTGCTAAATTTTTGCAAATCATGTATGCTGCAGCATAAGTTGGTACTGTAGCAATTTCATTATCATAAGGACCAAATTTCTTGTTTTTTAATTTAAACTCAATAGGACAATTGGCCGTAATTTCAACAGTGTTTTCATTTAGAAAGGAAGCTTCAGAATAAGGATCAAATTTTTGAAGGTCTTTACAAAAAATTTTGGTTAATCCACTTTTACTGTTTAACGAACCAGGAAGTCTAAAGATTCTATGTATATCCATAGTAACATTAGGATCTACTTGAGCACCAATTTTACAAGAAATATTTTTCAAATTTTTTTGAAAATCTAAATATCCATTAGAAATTAAATCTGAGATTATTTTTGATCTTTTTGATTGTGAACCAAAAATTTCCTTAGACAATCGACCTCTCCAGCCTTTTTCCTCAAATTTAGGAAATAATGAGCGGTTTGGTTTTAACTTTTTCATTCCAAAAGTTTCAGGGATTGCCCCTCTAAACATTATATAATCTACTAATTCTGCTCTTTCTCTTGAGCCAAGCTCTTGAAATTGAGAATTATAAACATAAACATGAAATCCCTCATTTCCAGAAAAATATACATGAATATTGTTTCTTTCTACACCTAAATCATCAATTAAAATGTTTGATAATTTGATAATCTCTTTTTTTGATGCATCAATACAATTTTTGCATGGTAAGGATTTGGTATCTAGTTTTGTAGAATTACATTTTGAACAATGATCATTTAAATTCGATACTTGATTACATTCATTGCATTTAGTAACACAGTGATTTTGCCTACAATCTAAATGAAGATCTTTAGCATCAATATCAAAAATAAGATCAGCTCCCTTCCAATCTTTTTCATTCATCGCCAGGTTCGGAAATGAGTAATAAGCATTGGAACAGTAAACATCAGAAGGAATATTTTGCATAAATAATAGATGTAATTCCTTGTCATCTTTTAAGGAGATATGTCGTGTCATGCCGGAATTAAATTTTTGAAATCCAAATTCCCGTTCAGAAGTTCTTTCAGGTACATGAATAAGCTCAAAATTATCAAAATAGTATTTTTTGAAGGATTCTTCTAAAAATTTAATTTCTTTCTCTTCCATTTACTTTCTTTTTTTTCCAAATTGAATAGGGTTTATGATATTGTCACATTCAGGAATAGCAAAACAAAGATTTTGAGTTTTTAATTTTTCACAGGATGGGCATGAATATTTGGTGCCACTTCCTGATGTTCCGGATAAATGATTTAACTGATACAGTGTAACTCTCTCATTGTAATCTGGTGCGTTTTTGAATAATGGTGCAATTTGTTCTATGGATTGATTTCTTGCTAACAAAAATGTGCCCAACATGAATCTTCCAGAGTGGGGAAGATTCTCACCTTTTTCCAGAACTTCAATGGCATGTTTAATGCAAGGTGGATATTCACCTGTAGTAACGGTGTAGGTTACAAATTTTTTAGATAAAGAAATTAATTTGTCAACTGGCTCTTCAAATCCTGAAATCATAGAAGGGGTTTTTGCATTAATTATTTTAGAACTAATATAATTACTCAATTCTTTTCGAATTAACCTAACAGTTTCATGTGGAGTTAGAAAAACAAATCCATTTCCAACATGTCTGTTAATCAATTTCCATTCTCGTTCATAAAAATTAACGGAATGTTTTAGATAATTTGAAATTGGAATTATAAAGTAATCGTCCTGTTTTTTTATTTGGATGGAAAATAAATCATCAATAATTTTTATTGCTAATTCTTTTTTTGATCCATCGGTAATATTTGCAAGATCTTTTTCTAGATATTTTTCTGCCCGTCTTGCTTCTGCAAGAGCAAATCTTTTGATCAAGGTAGTCATCTTAGTTAATTTTAGTAAGACAATGGCTAAGAGAAACGAAAAAACTTCTCTTTCCAGAACATAGTCTTTTGAGGCTTCACCACCTATTAGGTCTGACTTGTAGATTTTCCCTTCAGTAGAAACTTGAACTCTATTGAAGGCTTTTTCTAATGATATTTTTAGATCTGGATCCGTTCCAAATTGTTCAAGTGTAAAACCTTTGTCTTTTAGATATTGACCTGCATCTGCTAAGAATGGATATTTTGCAATTTCGTCTTTTCCTAGTGTAATCATGAATAATGATTAATGATATTGACTTAAAAATCTGGTTTTATTTTAAGACTATTTGTGATTTAAATAATGTTTAATTAAAATCATCAAACATGCAGATAGGTTGCCATGTTTCTATTTCTGGTTCAATAGACAAGGCAATAGATAATGCTGTTGAAAGAGAATGCTCAGCTTTTCAGATTTTTACCAGAAACCCAAGAGGATGGGCTGCAAAAGAACTAGTGGATTATGACATTAAAAATTTCAAAGAGAAACTAAAGGCTAGTAAAATTGAAAGATTTGCAACTTGTGCTCATATGCCATATTTACCTAATCTTTCTTCTCCCAAGGACGAAGGCTTTGAAAAATCTGTAAATTCCTTAATTGAGGAATTGGAGAGATGTGGAAAATTAGGAATACCGTATCTTGTGACCCATCTTGGTAGTCATTTGGGAACGGGTGAGGAAGTAGGAATGAAAAGGCTTGTAAAAGGATTAACAAAAGCTGGTCAAGTAAAAAATGATGTGATGATTTTATTGGAAAATACAGCTGGGCAAAAAAATTCTGTTGGAGCAGATTTTGCACAACTTGGTGAAATTTTCAGGCAATTAAAACCTGCAAACAAATTTGGTATATGTTTTGATACATGTCATGCATTTGTTTCAGGTTATGATTTAAGAACAGAGAATGATGTCAAAGAAACTTTTAAGGAATTTGAAAAGCATGTAGGAATGGAAAACCTAAAAATTTTACATCTTAATGACGCCAAGGGAGAATTAGGTTGTAATCTAGATAGACATTATCATATTGGTTTAGGAAGTATTGGAGCAGAAGGAATGGCAGCAGTAATTAAATTAATAACAAAGAAAAAGATTCCAATTGTGTTAGAAACTCCAATTGATGATACGAGAGATGATTTTGAGAATGTTAGAATCGTAAAGGAGTTAGCGTAAAGAATTTTTTCAAGAATGAGGGAATAATTAAAATGAATTATGAAAATGTAATGAAATTGGCACTTGAACGTGGATTTTATTTCCCTAGTTGTGAGGTTTATGCAGATGCACAAGCAGGATTTTGGGAATATGGTCCATGTGGTGTAGGATTGAAAAATAAATTTCTTGAATTATGGAGAAGAGAATTGATTAGAAGAGATGGAATGCTTGAGATAGATGGCTCACAAATAATGTCAAAATCCGTTTTTGAGGCCTCTGGACATTTAGGAAGTTTTGCAGACCCTATCATAAAGTGTACAAATTGTAAAGCGACCTTTAGAGCAGATAGAATAATAGCTGAAGTTTCCAAAATAGAGATTCCTGAAAGTGCCGATTTAATAGAATTTGATAAGGCAATTAATGAAAATAAAATTAAATGTCCAAAATGTAAAGGTGTTTTTGAGAATACTAAAAAATTTAACATGATGTTTAAAGTAGGAATAGGCCCAGAAGGAGAGACTGCTTACCTAAGACCTGAAACCTGTCAATCTATTTTTGTGGATTTCCCAAGACTGTTTAAAATTATGCGTGGAAAATTACCACTTGGAATTGCACAAGTTGGTAAAAGTTTCAGAAATGAGATAGCACCAAGACAGAGTTTACTTCGACTCAGAGAATTTTATCAAGCAGAAATTGAAGTATTTTGTAATCCAGCAAAATTAAATGAGATAGAAAAATTCTCAGAAATTCAAAATACTGTAATAAGAGTTCAAATTGATTCTGAACCTGTATCTATGACCTGCAAAGAGGCTGTTGAAACAGGAGTGATTCCAAACAAGTTTGTTGCGTATTATTTGGGAATTTTAATTGAATTTTATGAAAAAACAGGAATTGACATTACCAAAAGTAGATTTAGAAAACTTGGTGATAAAGAAAAAGCGTTTTACGCAGAAATTGCATTTGATTTTGAAGTTGAAACAGATGTTGGATGGCTTGAATTAGTTGCATGCAACTATAGATCAGATTATGATCTTTCAAGTCATGCTAAAAAAAGTAAAGAGAAATTTGAAGTAATGGATAATGACGAAAAAGTTCTTCCCCACGTATTTGAGATTTCAATGGGAATTGATCGAAGTTTGTATACTATTTTAGAACACAGTTTAAGAGATGATAAAGAAAATGAAAGAATAGTTTTGTCCCTTAAACCCTATCTTTCTCCAATTCATGTTGGAGTTTTGTCTCTAGTAAAAAAAGATGGGTTAAAAGAAAAAACAGATGAGATTTATTGTCAGATAAAAAGAAAATTTGATGTTTTTTTGGATCATTCTGGAGCAATAGGTAGAAGGTATAGAAGATTAGATGAAATTGGCACACCATTTGCGATTACTGTTGATCATCAAACCTTAGAAGATGATACCATTACCATACGAATGAGAGATAGTATGGAACAAAAAAGAATTAAAATTTCAGAGCTGGAATTTATTCTTACGGAATTTACCGCTTATCCTTAATCCAGTTGTATATAGAAACCGACTATTTTGACGATTTTAATCATATTAAAATAGAAAAATTTTGGTTGGAGGGTTTTATTAAGAATTATTAACCCACGATTTTTGGAGGGAACGTATGTCTGCTGCGGAGGGAGTTATTTTAAGAGAGAATGCTCAAGTTTCTATAATAATTCCTACCTATAACGAGTCCAGAAATATTATTGGGATCCTGAAATCAATAGGTGAAAATTTACCCAAAAATATTACTGCCGAAGCCATTGTAGTTGATGATAATTCTCCAGATTCAACAGGTAAGATTGTAGATGAATATCTAAAAAATGTAAAGAAAATTGCAGGATATACCATGGACGTAATCCACAGAACCTCCAAAAATGGTCTAAGTTCTGCCATTCTAAGTGGTATTCAACGATCTAGAGGAGATACAATTATTGTAATGGATAGTGATTTTTCTCATCCTCCACAGATTATTCCAAAATTGATAGAATCATTAAAAAAATATCAATGCGATTTAGTGATAGCTTCCCGATATATCAGTGGAGGTAAAATAAACGGCTGGACATTAAAGAGAAAAATAATGAGTAAATTTGCGACTTTAATTGCCAAGAAAGGGTTGGGCGTTAAAACAAAAGATCCAATGTCGGGATTTTTTGCATTTAAAAAACATGTGTTAAAAGGAATTAATTTTGATGCAATTGGCTACAAAATTTTATTAGAAATTCTGGTGAAGAAAAGTGGAATTGCTATCAAGGAGATACCTTATACATTTGAAAATAGAAGGGTTGGTTCAAGTAAATTAGATATCTCAACTGCTACAGATTATTTAAAGTCAGTATGGAAGTTGTATAAATTTGGAAAACCTAAGGAAAGAGAAGAAAAACGTAGTTCTGTTCGTTTTCTTTCAAAAGCAAGTAGATTTTACACAGTTGGATTATCTGGATTTGGAGTAAATTATATTATTTCATTGCTTTTTGTAGGTGGAATATCAGATTTATGGTATTTACATGCTACCTTGATAGGAATTATAGCGTCAATTACCACTAACTTTCTATTGAATAAGACTTGGACATTTCATGATAGAGACTTTTCAAAGAAAAGAACATTCAAACAATATGGAAAATTTGTTACATTCAGTTCTCTTGGAGGTTTGGTCCAATTAGTAATGGTATTTTATCTAGTCGATGAATATCAGCTATCTTATCCAATTGCTCTAGTTTTAGCAGTTCTTTCAGCTGCTTTCGGAAATTTTGTGTTAAACAAAAAGTACACATTCAAAGAGAAAGTTTGGGGATAAATTAAGAAAAGAAAACAAAAAGAGTGACTATTCGCCTAAATCCTCTATTCAAAATGTTGAAGATGAAGATTGAGACGAAAGGCCAGTTTGAGTGGGTACAGATGGGAATTTTTCTCCAATCTGTTGTTCAGCAACTGCAGAAGCTTCTTGAAGAATCTTATCAGTTTCTTCACTTGCAGAATCAGTCTCTAGGCTAAACGAGTCTCCTGCCAAGGAGTCCATCATTAATCCATTAAGCGTCTGTGTCATTGAATTCAATTCTGCGTCTGCTTCTGGCATGAATCGGCCAAGTGATGACTTCAATCCCTTCATTGTAGACATCGCAGGTCCTATTGCTACCATTGCATCGCCAAGGTCATGAATAGTTGTCAATCGTAATTGAACTTGTTCTAATGACATTCTTGCATTGCCGAGCATTTTTGTAACTTTACGAATTTCAGCTAATTCGTTTGACAAAACCTTACTTGTGCTAGTATCATGTTGCTGCATTGCATTCACAATTCTCTTGAAGAGTTTTGCATCTCTTTCATGCAGTTTTCCTAACATCGAGTCCATTTTGCCAATTTGGACTTGGAGTTTATTTACTGCTGTTTGAATTCGTGGTTTTAATGCACCTTGTGGTTGTACTGCATCACGTATTCTGCCAGTTACACTTTGAGTCTCTTGTCGAGACCAAGTCTTGTCGAAGTTTGGCATGTTGGTTAATTTAGAAATTGATTCTTAATGAGAGGTGTGTATTTAGATCAACTTTAGACTAAATTTAGCTAACAAACTATTATTCGGGTTTAAGAAATTGACATCCATGGCTAGAATTGTTGTTTTTGATTCAGGGTTAGGGTCTTTATCTATAATCAAATCCATACAAAAGATCTGTAAGATAGAAATAATCTATTTTGCTGATCAACAAAACTTCCCATACGGAAATAAATCAAAAAAACAATTAGAGCAAATAATTAAAAAGTCCATTGAATTACTTGAAAAAAAATTCAACCCAGAGTTAATTGTAATAGGATCAAACACCCCTACCATAATGCTTGATATAACGAATGAGAGAATTATTGGAGTAAATCCCCCCCTCAAAGAAGCTGTCAATAAATCCAGAACCAAAAATATAGCAATACTAGCTACGGAAACTGTGATAAAAAGTAAAAATTTATCAAATTATATAATAAATTGTAAATTATCAAGAAAAATTAAAGTCCATAAAATTAATGCGTCAAATCTTATTCAATTAGTAGAATCTGGAAAATTTATTAAAAATAAAAAATATTGTAAAAAAATAATTAAAAATTCATTAAATGATGTTTTTTTAAAAAACAACATAGATATCGTAACTTTATCAAGTACTCATTTGTCATTCTTAAAAACTATTTTAGAATTTGAATTTCCTAACATTCAGTTTATTGATCCGGCAGATAATATTGCAAGAAAAATTTTTAAAAAAATAAAAACTAAACAATCTAAAAGAAATTTATTGAGAATTTTTTCTTCAGATAAAACTAAAAATTTTCAAAGTAATTTAAGTAAACTTGGTATTAAAAATAAAATAAAATTTCTATCTATTTAATTTTTGATTTTCTATATCCATGACTAAATTTTTTATCATAAAGCCTTGAATATTCATACGATTTAGAATCAATTACATTACTAATAATTACAATCGCTGTTCTGGTAATTTTTTCATCTCTAACCTTTTTTGTAATATTATCAAGTGTACCTTTAACAATTTTTTGATCTTTCCACGTTGCCCTATACACTACAGCTACCGGAGTTGATTTTTTATATCCTCCCGCAAGTGATTCTTTTACGATATCAGACAATAGATGAACGCTCAGATAAAAAATCAAGGTAGCCTTGTGTTTTGCCAATTCAGAAATTTTTTCTCTTGTTGGTACCTTTGTTCTTGATTCTGCCCTAGTCACAATAATCGTTTGAGTTACGCCTGGAAGGGAAAGTTGGGTTCCTAATTCAGCAGCTGCGGCTAAAAAAGCAGTCACACCAGGTACAACTACTGAGGATATTCCTTTTTTTTGTAGGTTATCAATTTGCTCTTTTATTGCTCCATAGATTGAGGGATCTCCATCATGTAATCGTACGACAAATTTGTTTTTTTTTGCATTTTTATACAAAATGTCAAAAATTTCTTCTCTTACTAAACCGGCAGCATTATGTAGTTTTCCTTTTTTGCAGAGTTTTAGGATTGTAGGAGGAATTAAAGAACCTGAATAAACTACAATGTCTGCTTTTTGAATTAATTTTTTTGCTTTAACTGTGATTAGTTCTGGATCACCTGGACCACATCCAACAAAGAAAACATTAGACACGTTTTACCACCAATATTGAAAAGTATTTTGTAGTTAAAGTTCCGTCATTAACTTCACCTAAAGTTAATTTTCTAATTATTTCATTTTCAGTTCCAAGGTCTTGTCCAATTGCAAAAATAGAGTTATCAGGAAACCCTGCCTCTTTTAGTAATTCAATAACTTTATCAAAATACCTGCCATCTTTAAGAAAAACCATTGTTTCAGAATTTTTGGCAATTTCTTTAACAGTGCTCAAATCATAACAAGAGGGAATGATGGAAACTTTTTCTGCACCCTCTGCAATACTTATACCAACTTTTGCAGCAAATGTAAACATTGAAACAATCCCAGGAATTGCACTTATTTTCATAGTAGGATGGTTTCTCTCAATTTCCCTATGCATGTAAATCCATGTACTATACAAATAGGGATCACCTATTGTGAGATAAACTACATTTTTTCCTAACAAAACCTTTTCTGCCATTATTTTTGCATTTTTTTTCCAAGTATCGTCAAGTACTTCTTTATCTTTAGTCATTGGAAAAATTAACTTAACAATTTCCTGATTTTTAGATTTATCAATTAAGGATAATACTACCGTTAAAGCAATACTAGGTCTATCTTCTCTTGAGGCGGGACACATTATTACATCGGCATTGTGAATTGCTTTAACAGCCTTTACTGTAAGTAATTCTGGATCACCTGGTCCTACCCCAATTCCTATTAATTCAGGCATGAGAAATATGATTTTGTTCCCAATTAAAAGCTAGATTAGACTTTGGTCGCTGAAATAATAGTTACAGGATTTCTAGCAAGCATCATAGTCCCTTTAGTTGTTTTCTTACTCTTTGAAATTGTAACTTGAGTTATATCAACAGAATCAAATTTCAATTTATCAAGAATTTGTAAAACGGAATATAGAGTCTCAATTAGAATAATTGCAATTACAATTCTTCCACCAGATTTTAATTTATTCTGACTTAATTCTACAATTTCTTTAGTATCTCCACCGGTACCTCCAATAAAAATAGCATCTGCTTTTTCTAATTCTAAGATTTTTTCTTTTGCATTACCAAAAATTACTGAAATGTTAGAAACTCCAAACTTTTCAATATTTTTCTTTGTTAACTCAATAGCATTTGAATCATAGTCAATTGCAATAACTTTACCTGTATTTTCTACTTGAAGTGCAGCTTCAATAGAAATAGAACCACTTCCACATCCAATGTCATATATAATTTGTCCAACAGTTAGTCTGGCTTTACTTAATTGAATTGTCCTTACTTCTTCTTTTGTAATAGGTACTTTTTCAGTTCGTTCAAAAAATTCATCTGGAATTCCTGGAGTTTTATATTTCCACATTCACTATCTTCCTTTTATTTTAATTATAAAATTATAAATTAATTCCAAGTGGAATCCTTCCTACATGAACCAATGTGTAAGTCACTATCCAAGTAAACAAATACAAGAAAATATAGCTACCAATACCTTGTGTAACAAATTTTTTCCTATCAGAACGTGGTAATTGCATTTTCAATGACTTTGCAACGAATAATGTTGCAGCAAAAATGATAATCATAAAACCAATTGAAGCCCAGCGTCTTTCCTCTCCTTGTATATCTTCAAAGATAAAGGTAGCAGCAGTACCTGCCATAATGGCAAGGCTAACTCTCAACCAAAATAATGTGTTTAGTTTTCTCTTTTGTTCAAAATTCTCAGCCTGATTTGTAGAAGAGTTAGTTGGAGGTATATCCATTGAAGTTTTAGATTCGATTTCTGGAGTTTCCTCAGGTTTACTCTCAATGGATTCCTTTTTAGAATCCTCAGGCTTTGGAGTTGGTTCTGATTTTTTCTTTTTATGTTTTGCCAAGTAAATTTCTAGTGTGTCTCAATTTACCCTCGTTTAAAATCTTTGGCCAGAAAATAAGCATAAAGAACAGCAAGAATATAATTTCACATATAGAATAAGCTAATATGACCCTTGCAGGCATAGAGCTAAATTATCTGGTAAATAAGATTTCAGACGAAGTTCAGTGCTATTATGTAAGTAATATCTGGGCAGTCAACAAAGACAGTATATTATTCAAATTGCATCATCCAGAAAAATCAGATATTTTTATGATGATTTCTACTTCAGGGGTTTGGTTAACTTCCGTGAAAATAGATCAAATTGAACCAAATAAATTATTAAAAAGATTACGAAGTGATCTTCTTAGATTCAAAATAAAAAAAATTGAACAAATAGGCTCTGAAAGAATTGCATATTTTACATTTTCGGGATTTGATAAGGAATTTGTAATAATAGGTGAATTTTTTGCTGACGGAAATATTTTGCTTTGTAATGAAGAAATGAAAATTCTTGCTCTACAGCACTCTATTGATGTAAGACATCGAAGGTTAGGTGTAGGAATGAAATATGCTACTCCACCTCAAAGTGAGTTAGATATATTCCACATAACAGAATTGGATTTTAAAGATCTTAAAACATCAGATTTAATTGCAGGAAAGTGGGTAGGTAGAACTTTAGGTTTACCAAAAAAATATGTTGAAGGAATATTTAATTTGGCAAAAATAGATTCCAAAACAATCGGAAAAAATTTAAGGGAAGATGAAATCACAAAAATTTTTCATACAACAAAAACAATTGTTACAGATATTACCACAGGAAATCATGATCCTGTAATAATTCGTAGTGATAAAACTGAAGTGATACCTATCAAATTAGGTGAATTAGATGAAAATTGTTCATCTGTTAATAGCTTCATGGAGGGATTAGATACTGTTTTTACAGAAACCATTGTAGAAAAAGGACGAACCATTCAAACTAGTGAATCCGACAAAAAAATTAAGGACATTGAAACACAATTATCTGAGCAAGAAAAGGCCATAGAACTAGTCAAAGAAAAATCAAAATATGTAACAAATTTGGCCAATTCCCTATATGAGATGGTATCAAAAGGCATAATTTCAATTGAGGATGTCAATGCTCAAAATATTTTAGCTGAGCATAAAGCAAAATTATCCAAAGAAAAAGGAATTTCTTTAATTGTTATCAAAGACGAAAAAATAAAAATCAACTCACAGGCTTCTCTGCAATCAATTGCTTCAATTTTGTTTAATGAAGCTAAACGTCAATCGGGTGCCATCAAGTCAATTGAGCAAGTAAAAGAAAAAACCAAGAAAAAACTTGAGAAATTTAAAAACAAATCAGATACCGAAAAAAAAGAAATTTTAGTTTCAGAGGTTAGGAAAAAAAATTGGTATGAGCGATACAGATGGTTTTTTACCTCCGATGGAATGCTTGCCATTGGAGGACGAGATGCTCCATCAAATTCTGCAGTTGTAAGAAAACATCTTGGAAAGACGGATAAAATTTTTCATGGTGATATCTTTGGATCCCCGTTTTTTATACTAAAAAATGCAGAAAACCCATCTACCAACAGTATGAATGAGGTTGCACATGCCACTGTTTGTTTTAGTAGAGCTTGGAGAGAGGGATTACATGGTCTAAGTGCCTATTGGGTAAATCCTGATCAGGTAAAAAAATCGGCTCCTAGTGGACAATTTCTTCCAAAGGGATCGTTTTTAATTGAAGGTAAAAGAAATTTTGTAAATATACCATCACTTAGGTTATCTGTTGGCATCATACCACAAGATGATCATTATCTCTTGACGTCAGGTCCTCCAGCAACAATTAAAAAAAATTCTATTTGTTATGCAATTATTGAACCACATGGTTCCGAAATGGTTGAAGTAGCAAAGAAAATCAAATTAGAATTTTCTAAACTAGAAGAAGAAATTACAAAAAATATAAGCATAGATGACTTTGTTCGTGTTCTTCCAGCGGGACAAAGTCAGATAAAAGAAGTGGGTTTTGGAGATGCCTGATGAAGAAGAAAATGAGCCAACATTTTTTGTTGATGCCATGTTAGGAAATATTGCAAATAAATTAAGATTAATGGGTTATGATTCTAGATATTTGGCCGATATTGAAGATAATGAATTAATTACATTAGCAAAAATTGATAATCGAATTATAATTTCTAGAGACAAAGATTTGATAAGAAAAGCCCTAAAGTATGATATAAAGTCCATTTTTATAAAAAATAAAGAAGAAATTGAACAATTTCGTGAGATAATTAACAAATCAAATTTGAAAATAATTAAAATTGATGGCCATAGAGCAAGGTGCCCAAAATGTAATTCTAAAACCAAATTAATTAATAAAAAAAATATTCAGAAAAAAATTCCAGACAGAGTTTTAGATTTTAATGATAAGTTTTGGCAATGTAAGAATTGTGATCAAATTTTTTGGGAAGGCACACATATAAAAAATCTGCAGAAATTTGTAGGTCAATTAAATGAAAGATAATATCAAGATCTCAGAGAAAGAAGGTTATAATCTCGTAAAGACTGCAAGGAGGATAGTTACTGAATATCTAAAGAACGGATCAAAGATAGAATTAGAAAAAGATTTCCAGCAAGATTTTTCGTTTAAATCTGGAGTTTTTGTTACATTGAAAAATCCATCAGGATTACGTGGATGTGTAGGATACCCACTACCTGATAAAAAATTGTTTAATGCCCTTGAAGATGCAGTTATAGCAGCAGCAACTGAGGATCCAAGATTTCCTCCAGTCAAATTTGAAGATCTTGATTCAATAACCTTTGAGGTAACTGTCCTTACGTCACCCACAAAAATTGAAGTAAGTAAGCCTCATGAATATTTTTCTAAAATCAAAGTAGGGCAAGATGGATTAATTGTGAAATATGGAGATAATTCAGGATTACTTTTACCTCAAGTTCCAATTGAATATGGATGGAATGAAAGGGAATTTCTTGAACATGCCTGTGAAAAAGCTGGATTAGCTAAAGATTATTGGACAAAGGCTGAAATTGAAATCCAAAAATTTGAAGGAATTGTCTTCAAAGAAAAAGATCCTAATGGTGAGGTTATTCAAAAAAAGTTATTAGATTAGAAGATTCAGTATCTAGTGATATTTCTTTTCCATTTTCAAGTGAGGAAAATTCCTCTTCAGTTATTATAACAAGTGGAATATTTGCTAAAGCGCATCCAGTTGCAACTGTAAGGTCTGCTTTTTCACAAATCATTGCAAGAGGTGCCGAATTGTTAGATTTGATAGAATAAATTGTATAGGCTCCTACACTACTACCTATTCCATATGGAAATACCAAAATTGTGTCTTTAACTGATTTTTTGAAAAGATCGTGATGTTCATCATTTATAATTCCAGTTTTTTTATCTACCGTTCCAAGAAAATTTATTGGGTTTTGGGATTTTAGAATTATACCTTTAACTTTTCCTTTTACAAGAATTTTTTTCATTTGGTTTCATCTTCAATAATTTCAGATAATGATTTAAGATTTACATCTACACCATTAGAATTTTTAAGATAATAAGCCCCCTTGATGCTGTTGGTCGTTACGGCATCAACTTCTTCTTTTTTAATTAATGGAGTTAGGCAAGTGCAACAATCTGAAAGGATTTCACATCCGGCTCGTTCCAGTTCGTTTGTATGTCCTAATTTTGTTGTTTGTTCTTTAATAGCTCTAGGACAAAATATCATACATCTTTTTTTAAATGAACGTCCTTTGAGCCTTACAGCTAAATCGGAGATTTCTTCTAATCCCAATTGAGGACTTCCAAGCGTGATTAAATCTCCTTTTTCGCATGTGTTTAATTCATCATAAACTTTATTCATCTCTTCTTGATCAAAATCAACTTTCTCAGATTCTGGATTATCCTCATCAAAATTGAATTTTGCACAGGTTCCAGAAGTACCCATTCCTCCACAAAGTGATTTGCAGCTCCGACGATCCAATTGTCCTATGCCAGAAATATTTACTGATTCATCTCCAACCTTTCCAGCAAAAAATCCAAGCATTCCATAAGTTAGTTCATTTGGATTCTCAACTTTCATTCGTATTGTAAGTTTAGATGAATTTTCTTTTCTTAGTGAAGAATTTGGACTTTTTCCAGTTATGGCGCTTGCTAGAGCGCTAAACGAGCTTTCTTTGTTTGTTTTTAAATTATCAAAAGAATTGACATGAATTGCTGCATTGCTTTCAGCAAATGCTACTTGAGTTCCTCTCTTTGGAATATCAAAAATTTCGTATGGAATGCAGGAAAATGAAGGAATAACTCCCATTGTTTCATATGATTTTTTAATGGATAGTTGCTTTGAGATGAAGTTATCATCTAAATTATAATTTGAGACATTATCAATATCAAATCCCATGGGATTAAGACTAGTCTTCACCTTTACTTTGGCGTCTTTACTAATACTAGAGAGAAGTTCTTCTCCGGCATCACCAATTGTATTATAATTAACCCCAGAAAGATGAGCCCATTCTATAGGAACAAGCTTTTCTGCATCGGTGGCTTCTCCTGTTGCCACTAAAATTCTATAAGCCATCTGCATAATCTCTCCTTGTTCACCCCTTAATGCAGATTCTTCTTCTTTGGTTAGTTCCATTAGCGATGGTTGGTTATTACAGATATAATACTTGTACGTAAAAAATTGGATGGAAATGAAACGAATTCTACAAGGAATGATGAACACTATGAATTCAGTTAATCCACCAAGAATGACAGCTCTTAAAAAACTTCATGAGGCAGAAACAGGTGGGCCGTTTAGTATACTTATTGGAACTATATTATCTGCACGTACAAAAGATGAAACCACAACCAAAGTAGTCAATGTGTTATTTTCTAAATACAAAAATGTAAAAACTTTAGCAAATGCAAATTTAAAAGATGTTGAAAAAATTATCAAGTCAATTGGATTTTACCATATCAAAGCTAAAAGAATTATCGAGGTTTCAAAGATTATTGATTCTAAATATAAAGGCAAAGTACCAGATAATCTTGAAAAATTACTAAAACTTCCGGGTGTTGGTAGAAAAACTGCAAATTGTGTTTTGGTTTATGCCTATGATAAACCAGCAATACCAGTAGATATCCATGTTCACAGAATCTCAAATAGATTAGGATTGGTTAAAACAAAAACTCCAGAAGAAACTGAATTGGAATTAATGAAGAAAATTCCTAAAAAATTTTGGCTTGAAATAAATGATACGTTTGTAATGTATGGTCAGAACATCTGTAAACCCATTTCCCCAATGTGTAATGTTTGTAAGATTAAAAAAAATTGTAAGTTTTACAAATCTAAGACCGCTTCTTAGTCAAATAGAGAGCTCCGATAAGAATTCCGAGGCCTGCAGTAAGGTAAAATGGGAAAAATGCCCATATATTTTGCGCGGGGTCTCCTGAAAGAAATTCAACCATCATACTTCCAGAATTTACTGCAGGTGGATCAGTAGAGCCCTCAAGCCCATGAACGGAATAAGAGTCAATTACAAATGATCCAATATTTAGATTGGAAACCGATATTCTGGCTCCATTGTTTACAGTTAATCCTGCTCTTTCAGTATATGTTATTATGAGTTTTGTTTCAGGATACCACCCTCTTTCAAGGTTACTTTGTACAACTACATATCCTTCTTTGATAGTGTTTACTGCAACCCAGAATTTTTTATTAGGTGGAGAACCCATTCCTATTTCTATAAATTTGTCAGAGTTTTTATCGTAGATTTTGATAACACCATTTCCGTTAGCATTTGTATATACAAGATTGTTATCAACAGTCATTTGCCAGCTTATTGCATGATCATTTTCTAAATCAACAATTGTTGCATCTCGAGAAACTTTGTTAAAGTCATAAAATGGAATTTCTATTATTTCTATAACAACAGAAGGATTCTTTAATTCCTGCGCAAATGCAGGCATAATAAAAAATCCAGAGAGAAAAATTAAAACTATTAGATACCTCATGAGCTAAATCAATTTTGAGTGAATAAATATCTAGTCAACAAATGGATGCGGATGATCCAAAATTATCTTGGCTACTTCAGGTCTTAAGATGAATTTGGAGGGTGCTTGACCATTTTTAATCAGTTCCCTTAGTTTTGTTCCACTAATTTGCTCTTTGGTATCGTCATCATGTGGACATGCATTTGGATTTGTGTATGTTAGACATTTCTTACAATAGAAAAATGCCGGGAAAAATATGGGTATTATTTCTAATTCTGGATAATCATCAAATATTTTTTGGGCTGCAAAAGGATCATAAAATTTTCCCACTCCCGCATGATCTCGTCCTATAATAATATGTGTACATCCATAGTTTTGTCTCATTATAGCGTGATGAATTGCCTCCTTTGGACCTGCATATTTCATTTCAGTATGTAAAGTTCCAAGTTTACATTTGTTTTCAGGATAATAATGTTGAATCATAGTTTCATAGCATTTTATAATTACCTCATCGACAAAGTCTCCTGATTTTTTCTTTCCTATTATTGGGTTTACAAAAACTCCATCCCTGGTTGTAATTGAAGTTTTTTGAAGCATTTCATGGGCTACATGTGGAGGATTTCGTGTTTGAAAGGCACAAATCGTCTTCCATCCAGCTTTAGTAAATGCCTCTCGAGTTTGTAAAGGAGTTAATCTATTTTTTCTAATTTTGGTTTCTTCAGGTCTTTGAATGTAATCGATCTTACCACCAACAAGAAAATCTTTCATGGCCATAGTTTTTGCCACACCAGGGTGTGAAGCGTCAGTTGTTCCATATATTCCCTGAACAGTTTTTTCTCTATCAAAAGAAAAAGCTTCTTCGACATGTAGTACTGCTATACCTAATCCCTGATGATTTTGTAATAAAACATCGCCTTTTTCTTTCATTTTTGCAGCTGTTGATTCATCTACATCTAAAACGATAGGAATTGTCCAAGCTAAGCCGTTTGATAGTCTTCCTTTTGATACAACATTTTCAAAATCTTGCTTTCCTAAAAACCCCTCTAGGGGACTAAAAATTCCATCTGCTATATTTTCAACATCGTTTGAAAGGTCTTCTGAGATTGATATTGAAAACAATCCAGATGTATTAATTTTATTTATTCTATTTACTAGAATTCCACCGTGTGGTTTGATTCCTTCACTACTCATAATTATGCTTCCTCAGGCATATGCAATCCACATTCTTTTGTGTCGTCGTTTTCCCACCACCAGCGACCTGCTCTTAAATCTTCACCATTCGTGATAGCTCTAGTACAAGGGTCGCATCCAATACTAGGATATCCCTTGTCAATAAGAGAATGATAGGGGACATTATTCTCTTTAATATAGTTCCAGACTTGGTCCCAACTCCAATCCAGTAAGGGATTTACCTTGATGATTCCATCATATTTTTCATCAATTTCAAGCATTTTTGCATTTTCTCGAGTAGAAGTTTGATCTCTTCTAATGCCAGTTATCCATCCATCCAAAGTTGAAAGCATTTTTCGGAGAGGCTTTACTTTTCTAATTCCACAACAAAGTCGTCTATTTTCAATACTATCATAAAAGAGGTTAATTCCTTTTGTTTGAACCATTTCTTTAACTTCTTCTGCCTCTGGAAACATTACTTCAAAAATTAAATTATATTTTTTAGAGAGTATATCCATAATATCGTAAGTTTCTTGTGGCAATCTTCCCGTATCTAAGGTGAAAAATCGAAATTTAGGATTAATTTTTGTCATCATGTCAACCAAAAGAGAATCTTCTAATCCAAAGCTTGAAGCTTTTGCAACTTTTGGGTGTAAGTTATCAGAAGCCCATTTTATTGCATCCTCAGCTGTTTTTAAAGTAGGATTAATTTCATCAAGTTCATGTTTGGTAAATTTAACCATACTAAGATTCATCGTTAGTTGTTTTATATTGATTACCAGCTGGTTTTATCGTAAATTATAAACAAGTAATTTTTAAAATAAAAAAGATGAAAGAAGTTTCTTATGTAGTAGTTTTTCCCACAGTATTTTCTAAAAATAAAATTCCCCAATTAATTTCAAATATTAAAAAAATTCTAAAAATTCGAAATCAAGAATTCAAATCAATAAAACGAGATTGCGATGTAATTTTAGTCAATTCAGGTGATCCTGTCTTTTCTTCTTCAGCTATTAATTTACTTTTTGGGATAGAAAAAGTAGCAATTGCAAGACAAGTAAAAAATGATTTTAAAACAATTGTTTCAGAAATTACTTCAATAGGTGGTAATTTACTCCTAAAAGGTGAAAAATTTTTAGTAAAAGTGGAAGGGACATCAAAGGGATTTTTTACTAAAGATGTTGAAATTGCGGCAACGTCCTCTATAATAGAAAAAAAATCTAATTTAGGCGCTTGGCCTGGTACGGAGGAAAATTATAACAAGTTACTTTATACTTATTTAACAAAAAATAATGCATACATCTGCATTTTTATGGATAAAGGACAAGGTGGAATACCGTACAATTCACCAAAACAAAATACTATTTGTAGTGTTTATGATGAATTATCAGCAGTTTCATGTTTTGAAACAATAAAACAAGGTTATGATTCAAAAATAATAATTTGTTATAGAAAAAAATCAGAATTAATGAATTTGATTAAAACAATTAATCAGATAATCCCTAGATTGGTAAAAGAAAAAATTAGATTGGATTTTTTTCAAATTAAAATAAATTCTACTGGAACAAAAAATTATCTAACTTTCATAAATTCAGTAATTGAAGTTATGCTTCATGAAGCTAAATCCAATAACTTAAGTTATATCTCCTTGGCATTTTCTCCCCTAATTTTTTCTCAAAATTTTATAGAATATTATATAAAAAAAATATTTCACCATAATAAATTGCCAATTATGTGTCTTAATGGAGTTGGTACTGCACTGTTTGATGAAGCAAAAGAAATTGGGTTAGAAAAACAGATTCCAAAAATAAATAAAATTATCACAATGAATTCAGATAAAATACCCAAAATTTCAGCAAAGGACCTAAAATCTGCTCTAAATACCAAGGAAACAGTTGGTGTAATAATTGGGCCAAATAATGTGCACGATATTTTAGATTCTTTGGAAGAAAATCATTGAGAATTTAAACACCCTTGATGGATTTCCTTACATGTACAAAATAGGGGAATTTATTTACCCGTGGGGGAGTGGGCACTTTACTCGCATGATGAGATTTCATGAGGCATTTTCTGACTCTATGAAAGAAGAATTTGAGACCCATTTTTCAAGCAAAGGCCAAGTTTACCAAAAAATATTAGAAAAATTTCCTAATCAGAGAGATAAAATTCACAATATTTTGATGCCAACTCCTATTGATGGAAAATTTGGTCCAAGTGTTTTTTTATCCCTGTTGAATTTTTTATTACCAATTGCGAAGAATCCTTCTATTGTAAATCAAATTGTCTACTATTTGAGAGAAGAAAGAAAGCTGTACAATAAAGAAAAATTTGATTTGGTAATCAATGATGGAGATATGGGTTCAAACATTTTAGCAAAAAATCGTAACATACCTAGTCTTTTCATTACAAATCAGTTTAGACCAAAATTGTATAAATCAAGATCTTATTTTTATCCTTCACTTTATTTTATTGCAAAACAAATTGCTAAAGCTAGTAAAATTATTGTAGCTGACTCTCCTCCACCTTATACTCTATGTGAACTAAATTTAAATTTCTCAAAAGAAGTAGAACAAAAAGTTTCTTATGTAGGTCATTTCTTAAATAATAAAAATATTCATAAAAATCCTCCCTCTGACCTTGAAAAAATTATTCAAGATTCAGATTTTGGATATTGGGTGAGGACTGGAAACAAGTCAACTAATGAAGGAACTGGAGAAAGATATGAACAAGTTTTTCATCAGGATGAAATGAAAAATGAAAAAAGAATTATTTCTCATGCAAAAAACGATATTTCTATTAATTCTGTTTTAGGAAAGGATGGAAAAAGATTCAGTATATCTGAGGCCCTTGAAAAAAAGGTAGACTGGATACAAATTGATGTTGGTTATCTTTCTGAACAAGAAAAAGACAGTGTGTTGAATTTAACTAAATATGCTGTTGTAAATGGTTCACACACAGTAATGGGAGAGATACTTGGAGGAAAGTCAAAACCAATAATTGGTATTCCAATTTATGATGAGCATGAAAATAATATCAAATGGGCAGAAAAGAAAAATCTGGGTATTTTGGCTAAAAAAACCCAAGATGTGCTAAAGGGAATAAAAGCCATTAGAGAAAATTATGAGAAATTTGAGGGCAATTTATTGGATTTTTCCAAAAATTTTGTTTCAAATGGAGCAGAGAATACGGCAGAGATTGCGACTAAGATTTTAGAAGAAAAGAGATAAAGGATAATTTTTAGATTTTTAGTATCTGGCACGCGGGATTTCGATGGGCGAACTGACCGAAAGGGATGACGATAAAATCCGCGTGTCAGACCTTTAGATTATCGATTAAAAGGTAAGGTGGGAACGCTTTTATGGAAAAAATTAAGCCAGATCAACAGTGCCTAACTGTCCAGAATGTACTGCAAGAGAGAAAAAGAAAATTCAAGGTAAATATGAAGAAGAAACCGCCGAAGAGGACAGACAAAGGGATGATCTATTCAAGTTATTTGATGAGATAGAATATCCAATGAAGATGGATCCTGCAACAAAGCATTTCATTTGTAAACGATGTGGACTCTATGCCACAAGAGAACAAGTTTCGGATATTCGTTATAAACTAAATCAAAGAGAAAGAACAAGAGAAGACAGACAAGATGATTATCTAGAGTGGTGGCAAAAAAGCAAAAAAGACAAAGAACTAGTCTAGAACTGGTATTTATGGCAAAAAAGAAAGAGGATATTCCCAATTGGGTTTCTGATGAAATTCAAAATGCTAAATTTAAGAAACCTGAAGAGCTAAAGAGAGCGGGATATATCTTAGAGATTTATGATCTGATAATAAAATAGATGCTCAGTTCTATAATTCAGTTGAGGATGGAAGACATGTTGTTACACTGGATTTGCCAAAAAAAATTAAGCCTTCTAATTTGGAGAAGGGGTGTAGTTTATGAATTTACATTTGACCAACATAAAGTACCTTTAAGCAAAAAAGCTACAGAATATCTACAAAAAGAAAAAGAGATAGAAATGGCCACAGTCTATCAATTTGAATTAAAATTGTTGGAACTACTAGATGTAGGATCTGGTGAATCCTCAGAAATTGAAGAGTAATCTAATCTTGTTTTTTATTGTTTAATTGTTTGTTAAAAGTTGAGCCCAAAATTGGATTTATCAGGTATGGAAAGGTATTTTTCATCCATACTGCACCCCTCACTACTGCAGGAACTATAATTTCTAATCTTGGTGAATTGGCTGCCTTTAAGATTGCCTTTGCAACAGTTTCGGCACTAAGAGAGGTTGGAGAATATTTTGGCATATTTTCAAATGATGGATGATCAAAGAAATTTGTACGAACCCTTATTGGACTTACTACTGTTATTCCAACTCCAGTTTCTTTTAGCTCATGTTTAAGACCCTCTGAAAAACCTAGCATGGCGAATTTTGATGCACAGTAGGGTGCAATTCCGGGTAATCCAAAACTTGCTGCAACAGAGGCAACATTAACAATATGTCCAGATTTTTTTTTAATCATTGATGGAAGAAAATTTTTGATACAGTAAACCATTCCAAAATAATTTGTTGCCATCTGAGATTCGATTTCTTCTGTAGTCAAATTTGAAACAGAACCATAAATTGCAAATCCTGCATTATTTACAAGAACATCAATAGAATCGTATTTTTCTAAAACAATTTCAGACATTTTTTGGACTTGGGATTTATTAGAAACATCGCACTCACAAACAAGGGTAGAAACATTGAATTTTTTTAGATCCTCAACTACCTCTTCTAATTTTTTTTTCCTTCTAGCTACTAAAATTATACTGGCTCCCTTCTTTGCAAATTGAATAGCTGATGCATGTCCAATTCCTGATGATGTTCCTGTAATTAATACAATCTTTTCTTTAAAATTCATAATTCAAAAAACCCCTTAAAAGATAAAGTGGTTTCTATTCGGTATTTTTTGTATAGAAACAGACTAGAGATGAATTATTTTATTTTATCATCAGTGCTATCAGAAGTTTTCTTAGGAATTCTACTTAAAGCCAGTTTAACTAACAAGAGCCAGGTTATCCCTATAGGCACATAATAAGTAGCAATTCTCCAGCCAATTACTGCATCCCATGCTAAACTTCCTTCAGGGATTTCTAAATTGAATGGGTTCAGATTATGCAAATATGCAACAATTCCAAATTCTGCTAATCCTGAACCACCTATTGTAATAGGCAGATTTGCAAGTGCATTTGCGCCCATTACTGCCATAATAGAATCAAATGCATTAATCACAAATTCTGTTCCCATAGCAATTATCATAAATGATATTCCATAAAATGACCAAGAAACAATCGATACTAGAAATGAAACTATGAATACTTTTCTTGATTTAGCAGTCTTTAGATTTTTTCTGCTCATCATACATATTTCTTCCATCCAAGCATTTGCTTGTAAAACATATTTTTCGCCTCTTTCTTTTCCAATTTGTTTAACCAAATAAGAGCAGATTTTGGGCATCAGAATAACTCTTGTAGATGACAAGAAGAATAGGATTATCCATAGCAAAGTTACAATTAAACTAATTATGACGATTAAAGCACCAACTACATATGCACCATTCAGAATTGCAAATATTCCTGCAATAATTGACAATAGTCCTGCAGCAAGAACTTCAGTAACTATATCCATTATTGCAATCCAAGTTGCTTTTGCAGTAGGAACTCCCTTTTTTTTCAAATAATATATGACGACAAATTCAGCTCCTATAAACATCGGAGTTGTAAATTTGATAAACTCGCTTCCAATTCTTACACCAATTAGATTCCAAAAAGAATCAAACTTTCCCAAATAATTTCTTGTAATATATACAAATTTTATTCCCTGCAAGCCAAGTTTTATCATCATTACAGCAATTGCACCCAAAAATGGCAAAATTCCAATAGCCAAGATATCTTCAATGTTTATGTCAAATTGAAATGCAATTATAAAAATTGGAATAAGTGTAGCTGGAATAACAATAATTCTCCAATTCATTTGAAAATTTTTTTATGAATTCAAATATGAAAGTTGACATAATTTTATGACTGAAATTTCTTCATGCCTACATCTAGTTTGAAATATAAGCCAACAGAGAAAATTAAAAAGTATTGAAAACGATTTTTGTGACTGGGACTGCAGGATCTGGTAAATCTCTGCTCACTTCAAAAATATATGATTATTATACACAAAATAGTGCATTTGCTGCTGTTTTGAACTTGGATCCAGGCGTTGAGAATATTCCGTATACCTGTGATATTGATGTTAGAGATTATGTAGATATTGTTTCAATAATGAAGAAGTATGATTTAGGGCCAAATGGGGCTCTAATTATGACAAGTGATCTAATCGCTTCTAAAATTGATGAAATAAGGAATGAGGTTGAAAGAGTAAATCCTGATTATTTGTTAGTGGACACACCAGGTCAAATAGAACTATTTGCTTACAGGTCTAGCGGTAAATTTATTGTAGAAAATCTAACTGCTGAAGAAAAAATGAGTATTTTTCTGTTTGATGGTTCACTAATTACCACACCCATCAATTTTGTTTCCATTGCACTTCTTGCTACCTCAATAAAATTACGTCTCAATCTACCTACAATAAATGTAATCACTAAAACAGACATTATCACCACAAAACTAAAGGACATTATTCAATGGTCAAGTAGCCTTAGATCATTAGAAAATGCAATAGCAAAAGAAGCAGATGGTGAAACCTATGCTTTAACTACTAATATTTTACGAGGATTAAATTTTAGTGGTTTTGCTCAAGGATTAATTCCAATATCAAACGTAACAGGTTATGGTATGGTGAATTTAGAAGGAGCCTTAAGCAGAATTCTTAATTTGGGAGAAGAGGTAGAAGATTAGATGGTTTCAAGAATTACTGTTGTAGCACCCTCTTCCACAGCAAATCTAGGTCCAGGATTTGATGTGTTTGGATTAGCAGTAAATGCATTTTATGATGAAATTACTTTAACAAAAAAGAAGACAAAAGGAGTGAGAATAATAACTAAAGATGACATTCCAACAAATCCAGATAAAAATACAGCAGGATTAGTTGTAAAAAATATGATTAAAAAGTTCAAAACCAGAGATGGAATTGAAATTAAAATTAAAAAAAACATCCCCCCAGGCTATGGGATGGGAAGTAGTGCTGCCTCAGCTGCAGCAGCTGCAGTTGCATTTGATAAATTGTATCAGCTAAGGTTAGATGGAAATTCACTTGTTGAATTTGCGGGATTGGGAGAAAAAGCTAGTGCTGGTTCAATTCATTATGATAATGTTGCCGCTTCAGTTTTAGGTGGATTTGTAATAGTAAAAACTAATCCTTTAGAAATAATCAAAATTGATCCACCAACTAATCTAAGGATGTGTATTGCAGTTCCAAAACTTAAAGTTCCGAAAAAGAAAACCAAAGTATCAAGGAGTGTAATTCCAAAAAAAGTTAGTTTTAAAGATAGTATTACGAATTTATCAAATGCAACAGCCATTGTAGTCGGATTTATGAATAAAGATCTTGAATTAATTGGAAGATCAATAAAAGATGTGATAGTAGAACCTTCAAGGCAATATATGATACCTGGATTTGCAAAGGTTAAAGAAAATGCACTAAAAGCTGGTGCCTTAGGAGTAACAATTAGTGGAGCTGGTCCCTCAGTTATTGCATTTTCAAAAAGTTCTGCAGATCTAAAGAAAATCGGTGTTGCTATGACTAAAGGATTCGAATCTGCTAAAACAAAATGCCAGACTATTATGTGTAAACCAAGTATTGGTGTTTCAATTAAAAAATAATTTGGAGGTAAATCTATGAAAAAGGCGGTTGTAGTATATAGTGGTGGAATAGATTCAGTTTGTGTTGCATGTTATTTAAAACCAAAATATGAGCTATATGGAATTTCATTTTCCTATGGTCAAAAGGCTAATAAAGAAATTATTGTAGCAAAATCCTTTGTAAAAAAATTGGGTCTAAAAAAACACAAAATTGTAGATATTAGTTTCATGAAACAGTTGTACGGAGATTCAAATGTATTAACTAGTTCAAAAAGAAAGATTCCAAGTAAATTTGATTACTCTATTGTTGTCCCTATTAGAAATGCAGTTTTTCTCTCGATTGCGTCTGCTTGGGCTTTTACTCTAAATGCATCTTTAGTAGCTTATGGAGCCCATACTGGCGATAAGAACTATCCTGATTGTAGACCAATTTTTTCAAAAAAATTAGGATCTGCCTTTAATCAAGGAGAAATTGACGGCATAAAGACAGGTCTACGAAAAAATATCAAAATTTGGTCTCCCTACAAAGATGGTCTATCTAAAAGTGACTTGATAAAAGTAGGCTACAAAGCTATTGGGGAATCTATTTTCAAAACTTGGAGTTGTTATTCTAGTGGAAGATTTCATTGTGGTTTTTGTGAGTCATGTAATAATAGAAAAATTGGTTTTGAAAAATCTGGAATTAAAGATAAAACAAAATATTTAAAGTAAGGTTAGTACTTGTTTCTGAGGATTTTCTTTTTGAGAATAAAACCTCGAATAATAATATACCATACCGCAAAACATGCACCGAAGGATCCTGTTAAAATCCAATTACCTACTTCAGGTGTAACTTCAAAGGATCCAGCAATCTTGAAAGAAATTACAAAGGAAATTACAATTACGAGTACTGCTTCAATGGTATACCAAACCCAGTTTGGAAATGATTCACTTGGAATATGGATATTATCATGAGCAACCATGAACTTCTGTAAAATATTGAATATTTAATTTTTCAGATCCTAAAATGAGGTATTAGAGGAACGTTTTCTTATCATAGCCATAATACTTTCTTTTTCTTCTTTATTTTCATATATTCCTCGATAAGCACATGTAGTCAAAGTAGCATCATTTCTAACCCCCCTCATTCGCATACAAAGATGCTCAGCATCAGCTACTACTATCACTCCTCTTACGCCTTGAGCAAATAATTCATCAGCTATATTCTTTGTTAGTCTTTCTTGAATTTGCAATCTCTTAGAATATTTTTCTACTAGTCTGACCAGTTTTGATATTCCAAAAACCCTTCCATTTGGGGAATACGCGATATGGATCTTCCCAAAAAATGGTAACATATGGTGTTCACACATTGAATAAAACTGAATATCACGCGCAACAACTGTATCAGAATCCTCAGAAAACTGCACTGATAACTCAGAGTCAGACTTGTATCCCCCAAAGATTTCTTTGTACATCTGTCCAATCCTTTCTGGGGTATCCTTGAGTCCTTCACGAGTGGGATCTTCTCCTAATTCTATGATCAACTCTCTGATCAGTTTTTTTACGCGTTCTTCATCCATTTGATATTCTAAAATAATTTTTTCTAGTATTTGAACCTAATCTAGTTTTTAGAGTAACGGTAATTTTATGGAGCACCTATGAACTTATGTAATTGAGGTACAACCTTAACATCAGTGAAATATGGAAATACTACATCATATAGATTTAGAAGCAAGTCTAAAGATGGTTCTGCTATTCCATAAGTTGGTTGTATTACAAACCCATCAATTTGATCCTTTGAAATAGAATTGAAAATACTTGTTACTAGATTAGAAAATTCGTTTAATTCTGTCTTAGAGCTTACAACAATTTTGATGTAAGTTATTTTTTTTGCCGATACAGAAGATTTAAGACAATTCATTGCGTTTGTAATTAATTTTTCATAATGTTTGGAATCAACAAATTCAGAATCTTTGGTTTTAAATTCGATTTTAACAATGTCCATAAATGGCAAAACATGATTAAATCTATCCAAATCAAAGCAAGATGATTCAAGATAAGTTGGGATTTTTTTACCTTGAACATGTTTTGCTAGTTCTGCTACGGCTTCATGCTGGACTAATGGATCTCCACCTGTAAAATTTACCTTGTATGTTTGATTTTTAAGATTGGAATCAATTAGTTGACATGCTTCTTGAATGTTGTATTCTTTTCCAGAATCAAGTGGTAAGGATTCCTTAGTATCACAATAAAAACAAGTAAAGGGACAACCTGCTAATCTTACAAAAAGAGTTTTGGTACCATAAAGAATTCCTTCTCCTTCAACTGAAGTAAATATCTCAAATAACCTAACTTTCAAGTAATAATTGTATTTTTTTTCATTATTTATTCAATAGGTTTAGTTAATGCATTACTGGTTCTTTTGTATAGAAAAATCCAGAAACGAAAAACACTACACCTAAAATTCCTATTAGACTTCCCACAAATTCTACTGTACTTTGCATATCTACTTCTAATGGAGCCCATAACCATGCCATTAAAGCGCCAACTACTATCATTGGAACTCCTACACCAAAAGTAATTGCTTTAGAAGCCATGTTCAATGCTGTTTAGAAAATATATATGAAGTTTATGTTAATTAGTCACTAAATTTGAATTTTTTCAAGAAGGGTTGTTAGTGATCCAAGTAACTCATTTGCCTGATCAAATTCACTTTTAGACAAGTGATCTTTAAGGGTTTGAAGTGTTTCATTAATTTCTTTTATGGGGTTTGGATTTATTTGATCAGAGTTAGATAGTCCACGTATTGTTTTTTCAATTTGCGTAATTCTTAATTCTAGAAGTTTACTTTCTGATAATTCAAATTGCTGTTGAAGTAATAGGATATTTCTTACTTGCTTAATTATGTCACCAGGAGATGTTGCTAAGGTAAGACTTTCTCTAGCAACTTCAAGCTTTTGAATAATTTCTTCAGATTTTCCGGCATCTTGTGCTAGTTCAATTAATCGATCAAGTTGCTTTAGATATTTTTGGGCAAATGCCTGAGCACGATTTGATTCTTGGTGTGATGCCTGTTGATGAAGTTCTGAGTTAATCTGTATTATACTCTTTTTAATTTCATGAATTGTTTGTGATGCTTCATTGAATTGATTGCTATTGATTTGATTTCTTGCAATTTCAAATAATCCATTTAATTGAGTAAAGTCAATTGTTGAATTATGATTCTTCGCAATTGCTTTTAGATTGTTAACGTAACTATACATTCTAAGTAGATCATTTGAAGAATTAAGTTGCGTGATTTGAGTTGTATTGGTTTCAGTGTGAGAGAATTGAGTGGTAGCTGACTGGCGTGAAATTTCAGTGAATATCCTCATTGATGAGAGAAAATGCTCTTTAGCTGAGGTTAAGTCATTTATTAAGAGAGATTCTTCTATAGCCTCAACTTCTTTTTTACCATCTTCAAATAATTTCTGTATTTCTTTAGGCGAATCGTTTGATATTTGGGTTTGAATTTGGGCTTGTGCACGTTTAGCTATTTTAGTTAAAATCGAAGGATCCTCTTGAGCCAAGACGGTACTTGTCATGCCTCCAAAAACCAAACTAACGGTTAAAATCAAGATTCCAATAATTGCGATAGTTTTCATTCTTCTTCCTCCAAATTTTTCTTTAAGGTCACCCGGTTTTGCAAATCTTTTTTATCGATTTCAATTACCCCCAATCTTTCTAATCGTTTTACAGCTCTCCACATGGTTGTTCGGGGTTGAAGAAATTTTTTTCTTAACTCACTTTCAAAAACACGACCGCCATTTTCAGAAATAAACTGGATAATTTTTTTATCATCCTCGCGCATATCAGGTCTGAAATCAAAGATGGCATGTGGATCAGCAAATTTTTCTTCAGTTGGTTTTTCGGAAATAATTTCAGTTTGAGTTGATTTTGATTTATTTCTCTTTATGATTATAGATGCTCCTGCTAATCCAGCTACAATTATTCCACCTAAAATAATGTGGATGGTATAATCTTCTGTACTAGTTAAATTGGTTGTAGGGGGATCAATAGGGTTTTGTGGTGTGCCAAGTATGTAATTTATCTCAGTTACGCCAGAAGATAATTCTAATTTAGTTTGTTCTTCTAATATTTCCATATTCTTGGGAATGGTACTCATTCCAACAATTATCGAGCTGGCCGGCAATAGTAGACTAAAATCATATGGGGCATCAAATGAGAAAGTCCAAACTCTCCCTTCTTTTGAAATCAAGTCATGAATATCATAATCAACAGTAATGCTAGATGAACCAAAAGTATCGATAGTAGTTTTATTTCCCATTATCTCACCGGATAACAGAAATCCATCTTCTCCTACTGCGACAAAATTATCAACTGATGGGCCGAACAAATCGAGCTCAAAATCAGGTAATAGGGCATCTACATCTATTTGAGTAAATACGTGTGTAGAACCATCCGAATACATTGTTAGTTCTAGGGTTCTAGTAGAGCTGAATGAGGTCTGAATTGGCATTCCAATTGCTGCAACGATTAAGCCAGCCAGTATCAGTGGAGTCCTAATCATTGTATTGAGGATACTTTCAGTCCTTACAAAAAGCATTCCATCTTCTACAAGAGATTCTTTCGTATGAAATGGTACGATTTCGGGATTCAATGGTTAATACCTTAAATTCATGCTTTCAACGAGTCCTTGGAATCTCTTGAATTCCTGAAAAAATTGAAGTCCTTTTTCGGTTATCAAAAAGACTCTATTTCTATCGTTTTTGACTGAATTTACTAATCCCGCTTCTACCAATTTCTCACACTTGTCTAGTACTGCGTAGTGAGATAGGTTGGCTTTGCGAGATATTGCAGATATAATGATTCCATCACGTCCACCATTTGCGGTAACGTCTAGGATATCACCCATTATGCCCATTTCGGATCTGTATTGTTGTTTTGACATGCTATAGTATAGAATTTGTTTGTTTATGAGGAACATTTTGAAACCTCATAGCGGAACACAAAGCGGAACACCAATGTCATCTCCAAAACTTGCTAATTTTGTTAGTTTTTGTTGCGGTAAGACAATTTACAATATTTTTTGTACCCAAAATTTTAGAATAAAAATTGCTAATTTCGGAAAAAAATAAAAAAAAGAATTTTTGAAAATTTTTGGATTTTAGTCCTTTTTTATCGCGTCTTTAAGATTTTTTGTATATAAAGAACAGGACGTTTCATTACCATTCCTAAACTATCATTTAAGATATCATCCTGCAATGGAAAAATTCAACAATAAAAAATTCGGAGTGATAGCAATTTTGCTAATGTTATCAACATCTCAATTAGGCGTTACCTACTCTGAGGCAGAAAGTGAAGAGAATCATGAACTAAAGGAGACTCAGAACCCTAAATTAACAAATAAATCTCAAAAAGAGAGACTTGGAGTGATTCTTACTGAAAAAGTGATAAATGGAAAGTTGGAGGTAAAACAGTTCGCTCTACCAAAAGATACTACAAAAGAGGATATGAGTAGAATTCTTTCTTTGGAGGGAACATCTGGATGGTCATATGTTAATCCCAAAGCATATCATTCAGGAATAGTTCTTTTTGATGGAAAAGTCTCTAAAGTTGAGGAAAAATATTGGAAAATTTCAATAAATGAATCTATGAATTTAACCAAAGAAGGGTTGGATCGTCAATTGAGCGGAAAACCTAGTAATTCCAGTTTTGGAGTGGATAAAAATATCTCTAGTGAGGATCTTGGTTATAAAGTCATTTTTTCTGGTAAAATGGTAGAATCAGACAAGGAGAACGTATTTGCAGTTGTATTTATGAATTCAACTCAGAATTCTGAAACAAGTCAAAATAGTGTGCTTCTGCAGTTTGGAAATCTAATCTCAGAATCAGTAAATTCTATTGATTGCAATCAAGAGATTAGAAATTTAGTTTTGGTAATATAACTGCCAATTTTTCTTTTTTATGAACAAAAAATCATTCACTGGGTCAGTTTTGAGAATACATAACAACTTTTTATTCTCATTTTACAAATAAATTATAAAATGTTTGATAGCTTCAAGAAGCAAGAGGGAGGGGAGATGGTAGAAGAGAGACCTGAGGAGGAGACCAAGGCAGAATCAAAGGAGGAAGAATCCAAGATAGAATCTTCGTTTTCAGAAAAATCGAGCGAAATAGGAATTGGAGATCTAATGGATAAACGTGCAAAATTAGATGAGGCAATTGATTATGTTGGTTTAATGATAAAAAATTTGAAAGATAAGAGAACTGGTTTAGAAAAAGATATTGAACAAGAATCAATCGATATTAAAAATTTACAAGAAAAATTAGAAAAGGTTAGTGCTTACATTGACGAAGAAAATCAAGGAATAAAGGAGTTAACTCGCAAAAGACAAGAGGTAGAAAACGAAGCTGATGAAGTAGGATCTTTGATTAATAGTTTAAAGGATAAGTTATCCGGAATAGATAAGATTGTAGATGATGAGGGAAATAGAGTTAAGAAAATTAAAGAATCTAGGAATCTCTAGAAAGTTAATACGGAAAAATTAATTTTTAAAGAAATTTCGATGTTGTTGTAGTTGATGTGGTAGATGTTGGAACAGATGGAAATAAATCGCCAGTAGAGTTTTCTGCAACTGCCGCTGCTTCTTGCAGAATTTTCTCTGATTCTATATTTGTTGAATCATCAATACCAAAGGCACCATCACCTGAGAAACTTTCAGTCATAAACCCACCTAACATGTCTGCCATTTGACTTATCTCCTGTTCTGCACCAGGCATTATTTTCCCTAGTGAAGACTTTAGGTTTTTCATTAGCCCCATAGTTGGCATTATAGTTAGAACAGTATCTCCAATGTCACTTGTAGTGGTTAACCGTAATTCTATTCGTTCTAAGGCTATCCTTGCACTACTTAAAATCTTAGTAACTTTTCTGATTTCAGCTAATTCATTTGATAAGACTTTAGTTGTTTGAGTATCATGTTGTTGTGTTGCCTCCACAATTCTTTGAAAAAGTTTCACATCACGTTCTTTTAATTTAATTAACATATTATCTAATTTTGAAATTTGTAATTTCAATTTTTTAATTGCGATTTGGATTCGAGGTTTAAGGGGGCCTCGTGGTTTAATTACATCATTAATTTTCTCAGTAATTCCTGGCTGTGGTTGTTTAGACCATTTATCTTGGAGTTGGGTCAATATTTTGGGTATCAAAGTTAATACTTAATTTTGGGTGTAAAGATTGATTCACAGTACACCAAATTTCACTAACAAGAATTGATTCAAGGTAAATTGATAAAAGATCCATAGGCGTGATTAAAGATTTATTTTTATAATAATAAGAATATTTTATCCAAATGAATAAAATATTTCTAATCATTCCTGCCATCATAGTAATAATTGCGATTTTTGCTACAAGTTCTCAACTTAATCAATCAGATAAAAAAAATGAACCCATCTTTCATATCACTCTAGCTGATCCTAGACAATATGAAAATGGTGTTTATTCTAGTACATTCGTTTTAGAAAAAGGAGAATATAGCTTCAGATTCGTACCCAATGGTGATAGTCCTCAAAATCTTACAATATCAATAGAAGGGGATAGTTTTGAGTTTTCTGAGAATTTCAAATTGAATGGAACAATACATGAGACAGGAATTTCTAAATATTATACTTGGGATTATGAAGGAGAAAAATCTATTCATATTCCAAATCAAAAAGAAATATTCATTCAGATTAATCCTAATGGTAATGTAAAGGGGAGCGTATCGGTTGACATTATCAGAAATTCTTGAAGAGGTATAAATTACAAATTTTATGGAGAAAAATATTGAGGTTAGATGGAAAAGTTGCCGTAATAACTAATGGAAGTAGAGACATAGGAATTGAAACAGCAAAAACTTTTTGTGAAAATGGAGCAATTCTTGTTGTAGATGGAGGCCAATCAACTAAATAAATTCACATGAGTTTAATATTGCTCAAAATATACAAAATATAATGAAGGACAAAAAGAAAAAGGCAAAGTTAATTATTTTCCTAGGTGTTATATGGGTACTTGTCACCTTACCGTTGCCTTGGATTATTAATAATCCTCTAGTATCAGAATCCTCACTCAATACTATATTAGCAATTATTGGCATAATGTCAATTCCATTTATCATGCTTGGAGTAGCATGGACTCTAAAGCCAGAGCTAACAACATAGGTAATAACCATTGAAAAATATTCCAATTACAGATAGGTTTCTAGAGTTAGATATAGCCTTACAAGCTGTAACTAAAGCAGGAAATGCAATTTTAGATATTTACGGGGGAAAATATGAAACTTCAACTAAACATGATGATTCTCCCATTACAGAAGCAGACTTAAAAAGTAATGAAATAATCAAGAGAATTTTATCAACCACAGACCATCAAATATTATCTGAAGAGGATAAGGATGATCAAAGTAGATTATTACAAGATGTAATTTGGATCGTAGACCCGCTAGATGGAACCTCTGATTTCATAGATAAAACTGGAGAATTTACGGTGATGATTGCTTTGGTTAAAAATAAGGAACCTATTTTGGGAGTAATTGGTTGGCCAACTGAAAAAACTATCTTTGCTGCCCAAAAAGGAACAGGAGCATTTAGATATTCAGAAAATGAATGGAGAAAAATTTCCGTGACTCAAGTTTCAGAACTATCAAAATGCAGAGTAGTAGGTTCAAGACATCATTTTTCACATAAAGAAAAAATGTTTATAGAAAAATTAAAAATTAAAAATTTTACAAGTATTGGAAGTTCGTTAAAAGTTGGAAAAATTAGTTCCGGTGAGGCTGAAGTATATATCACAACAACAAATAAAATGAAAGAGTGGGATTCTGCTGCTTCTTACTGCTTAATCTCTGAGGCTGGTGGAAAAATGACAGATATGTTGGGAAATGACCTAACTTACAACAATAAAATTGTAAATCATCAAAATGGAATTTTAGTAACCAATGGTCTTATTCATAATAAAATAGTGGAAGAATTTAAAAAATTAAATTAAGTTCCTTCTCCTAAGGAAGTCCCTAACTTTGTTTGAACTATCTATAAGAGGTTCAATTTCTGTATCAACTATAAGGTCTGCTTTTTCTGGTGCTTCATAAGGATCATCAATTCCCGTAAATCCCTTAATCTCACCCCTTCTTGCCTTGGCATACATACCTTTGACATCTCTCTCTTCACATTTTGCTAGTGAACATTTCACATAGCATTCTGCAAATTGGTCGCCTGCACCAATAATTTCTCTTGCTTTTTCTCTATTCACAAGATATGGAGAAACTAAAGAAACTACACTTGGAACGCCATGCTTTAGCAATAGTTTAGCTAAATGAGCCACCTTTTTGTTGTGCTCATCTCTTCCTTCTTTTGAAAAGTCTTTAGGCGAAAACCATTCTCTTAGCTCATCACCATCAAGCATTGCCAAATTAGGAATGTCTTTTTGTAAATCTTTAACAATTGTAGTCTTCCCTGAACAAGGAAGACCAGTCATCCAAAGAACAAATGGTTTCATATGTTGAGATTGTTAAAATTGAACATAAAGAGCTTGCGTTAAATTTGAAACCAAGGTTGACTTTCTAGATGATCAATTTCTTTTATCATATCTTCTTTCTTTTTTGTAATAGCAGTAATTGATTTGTATTGTTCGTACATCTCAGTTTCTTCTTCTTTTGATAGAACTTCGGCTTCTGCTTTATCAAAAAATTTGTTTTCTTTATTCAGATGATCAAAAAGGTATATTGAGTAGGTTCTTAAAAATCTCGATACAGGTTCTCTTGCATCTTCGCCTTTTTTCCATCTTTTCAAATGTTTTGTAATTTCCCTTGCAATGTTTCTTCCAAATTCATGTTCAATCATAAATTTTCGAATTTCTTCTTTTAGAGTATCATAGCTTGCCACACATGGAAAGTAGGAATTTTCCTCTCTAGAATGATGTATAGTATCCACAAATTCGTAAATGACAAGGGTTATTTTTTCAATATCAGAAAATGGAATATTTGATCCATTAGCTATCTTTTCTGCACACTTTTCAATTATTTTTTGTAGACGACGAACCTGATCATGATCCGCTCGAAGTTCTCCAGTTGCACTCAATATTACATCAAGTTCAATGGTGAGATTTAATGTGTTCTAAAGTTATTTACAAAAACAATGCATAAACACTGAATCAATCTAGCTTGACTAATTTGGTTTTTAATAGTTCACAATCAAAATCAATGATATATGAGTCCGATTTTTTTTGGGATATTGGAGCTAATCAGAGTACAGTTTGGGGATTTAGGCTCTTTAGATGCTATTGATACAAGTTTCTTATTAGAAAAAATCAATGAATTTCAGAATTTTGTTGGTACCTTAAGTCAAGATAGTCCCATTGCTTCAGCTCCTGTAATATTACTTGCGGCAGGTGTGATAATATTTCTTGGAGTAGCAGGTGAGGCATTTTTTAAAAAAACTGGAATTCCAGATGTTGCATTCTTGATGATTCTTGGTGTGATAATTGGACCTGTTCTTGGAATTATTCAACCAGAAGTAATGATACAAATTGTTCCATATTTTGCTGCTCTAGCTTTGATAATTATCATGTTTGATGGTGGATTAAATTTAGATCTAAAACAAATCGTAAAAACTGCACATTTTTCTTTTACATTAGCAATTCTTGGGTTTATCCTATCAGTTACAATTGCAACATTAGCTATACACTTTGCTCTAGATTGGTCTTGGTTAGAGAGTATTCTACTTGGTTCTATTGTTGGAGGAAGTAGTTCAGCAATTGTGTTTGGACTGGTCAGAAATATCAGAATTTCAGAGGAAACAAAAAACATGCTTAGTTTTGAATCAGCCTTGACTGATATCTTATCTACAATTATCGCCTTTATTCTCTTTGAAGCAATACTTGTGGGTCAATTTGACCTCCAGGTCTTAGAAGAAACATTAGGAAGAGCAATAGTTGTTGGACTAGTACTTGGTTTTGGGGTGGGAATTCCATGGATGTATGTTTCTACTAAACTTGGTAATGCTCAACATGCCTACATGCTTACTTTGGGAATTTTGTTTGTTCTATTCTTTTTGGCAAATTTGTTTGGAGAGTCAGGTGCTCTCACAGCATTAGTATTTGGACTTATGTTAGGAAACAGAAGACACCTTGCAAGAATTCTAAAATTCAAACTCCCAAGAATAGAACTTGATGATCCCACACATAACCAGTTAACATTTTTGGTAAGGTCTTTCTTCTTTGTGTTTGTAGGATTGATGGCAAGTATTGTGCAGTATGAATATGTAATACTTGGAGTTGGAATCACAATTGCATTTTACTTTGGAAGAATAGTTGTGAGTAAAACCACTTTAACAAAAAGATTTTCGTTGTTGGATAGAAGGGTTACATATTCAATGATTCCAAGGGGGTTAGCTGCTGCAGTATTAGCAACATTTCCGTTAACATTAGGATTACCAAATGCGGAGGCTTATCCACAAATTATTTTCTTTATAATTTTATCCTCTGTAATAATTACTACAATTGGTATAGGAAGATCAAAGAAAATTCCTCCTCCAGAACCAAAAGAAGGTGGTTTTATCAAAAAGCCTCCAGAAGATTCTCAAAAAGAATAATTTCTAATCAAATTTTTTTGAGACTTACACTTAGGATTGTAATTTTTTGTTTATGGTTTGGATGTATTTTTGACTATATTCTGTAAATAATTGGATTTTTTCTTGTGCAAGAGCCATAGCGCCTGGTCTACTATTAACATGTTTTTCTGCTATTTGTTGTTCTTCTAGTAATTTTTGCAAGTTCTCTTTGTTTTGTGATTCAAGTTGACTTGTCAAATGTTGTAGTTCTGCATCAAGTAAATTTTTAGTATCTGGTATTGCTGGAGGACTTGCACCAATGATTTCTTTCGTTGTAATCTGTCCAAATATTTTTCTGTCAAGTTCCGTCAATATTTTTTATTTTATTAATTGTGTTATAAATTTAATTTAGCTAGATTTTACTCTCCGTTGTTTAAATTTGTATTTTAAGAAAAATTTTATTTTTCATTTGCCAACCTAGAAGTGGAAAAGGCGATGTAATGTATCTAAAACAAATTGTCACCTAAAATTATTCTAGAAATAGATTTCTTATTTATGAGGAAGTAATACTAACTATAGTATGCCGATCCCAGATGATATTAAGGAATCTGTCGAAAAGCAGATAAAATTAATGATTTCCCAAACTGAAGCCTATATACCATTACTTAAAATTGCATTCCCGTATTCAAACAATCTTGCTGATGCCTGTTACAATCTAATTGTAGGCAGCGCAGTTTCAATTTTTGTTAATCAGTATGCTATGAGATTAAAGTATCCTACGGCAGAGGATTTTACTGAATTTGGAAAAATTATTGTAAAGTATAGAGATTCAATTGATCAATTTTTCAAGTAATTTCCTATTTTGAATTTATGATCTGAAACTACTTTTGGTATTAAAATGATTTAATACCAATTGGAATCCTCACGGTAAGTAAATCTGTGTAAATTAATTTGTATTAAGAATATGGGAAAAACAAGATCAGGTTTCAATTTAGTTCTATAATTTTGAATAAAGTACCTATAATTTTTATAGACTCCTTTTATTCTTACATTAATGGACTTTAAACTTCGCTGTAACGAATATGGGTTTGAGTGTGATTTTACTCTAGAAGGAGAAAAAAGCATTCAACTACTTGAAAAGTTGAAAGCACATTTTGAGGAAGAACATGGTATTGAATATCCAATTGATGCAGTAATTCAAATGATTGTAAACCGTGGATATTCTCTTGAGTCGATTAAGAAATAGATAATTTCAAAAAATATTTTTTAATTTATTTTTAACATTTAATAGAAAGTATAATGTATAACAACTAAGTTTTATCGTTAGAAAATATTAAGGAATTTTTTGTAGTAAAAGTTTTGTTTTGATATCAAATTTACCTATTTCGTTTTATTTTTATGTAATAAATGCCTATAATTTATAGCAGTGTTAGAGAATTATACTAGTGATAACGATGTCAGGTGTCAACTTGATACTTGCAAAACCTACCCTGTAATAACAGATTCTTATAGAGGAGAAGTTTTTTGTGGGGGTTGCGGGCTTGTCTTAGTGCAAAACTTGGACGATACTTCACATGAAAATCGTAGTTTTAGTTCAGAAGATTTTATGAAAAATGCAAGAACAGGTCCTCCAATGTCATTGACAATGTTTGATAAAGGGTTATCAACAGTAATAGGGACAAACAAAGATTTTTCTGGAAATAGTTTATCAAGTAAAACCAAATTTGAATTTAATAGACTTCGTATGTGGGACCAAAGAAGTAAATCAAGAACAACTTCCTCATTAAGTAAGGCATTTACTTTGTTACATGGAATGAAAACAAAGTTAGGAGTTCCTGATAATGTTGTTGAAAATGCGGCTTTTATTTATCGAAAAGCAGTAAATGCAAAACTAACTAGAGGAAGAACTATGGCTTCATTAATTTCCGCATCTTTGTATGCCTCATGTAGGCAGAATAATACTCCAAGGACTTTGGATGATATTGCCAAGGCTGGAAATATAGAACGAAGAATTTTATCAAGAGACCTAAGAACAATCATTAAAAAACTAGGCTTGAAGCTGAATCAGTATAATATTACATCATTTATTGTCAAAATCTCAAATAATCTGAATTTGAGTGAAAAAACAAAGAGAGATGCATTTGATATTCTAAAAAGATGTGAAGATGCGATGATTACTGCTGGAAAGAATCCTGTTGCGCAGGCAGCAGCATCGTTGTATATTGCTTCTATTCTAAACGGAGAAAAAATTAGTCAAAAAAAGTTTTCTAAGGAATCAGGAGTTAGTGATGTTACAATTAGAAACCGCTCTAATATGATCAAAAAGACCCTTCAGATTGGTTAGCTAGGACATCTAATCTATTACAAATGTATTATCGAAGAAAATAATTTTTCAAATACATTCTTAAAGTTGGTTTACTAATTCCAGTATTACTTTAATTTGTTCCATAATTATTGCATGAAGATTTTCAATTATGTTGTTTAATTCAACAATTCTTACTTGTAAAATAAAATTTTCCTCTTTTAGCTCTGTATTTTCCTCGGTCAATCTTTGAATTTTTTCAACATCACTTTCTTCTGGAAATGGTTGTCTAATCGGCTCTGGTTCCGGAATTTCAATTGGTCTAGGTTCAGGAGAAGGTTCAGGGATTTTTGGTGGTTCTGGTTCTTGAGAATATATCGGATTTATAAAAAATAATGAAAAAATAATTATCGTAAATCCAAAAATAAGAATCTTGTTCATTTTAGTATCGCACCACCTTATTGAATTAATTTTTTATATATGAATATGATTATGATTTTAAAAGTCTGATAATTGACTCAAAAGGAACAATAAAATTATTTAAAGAAATCAAACTCTTGATCCTTTTTTTGTTTAGGCAAGTCTTCCATTACAGCCTGAACTACTTCATTGTGATTGTAGGTTAGATGTCGCAGGAATTTTGCAGATTCGTGATTTCTTGTTTTTGCATCTGTAAATAACATATCAGGACTACTTAGCTCTTTTATCAGTGTATTGCATTCCTGGCATGGTTCAAAGTCAAGATAGAGTTTCATAGATTCAGGTCATTTTCCTTAGTATTTAGACTATTTTATGGAATGAATCATGGGTGATTCGGTCTTTCTAGGCTGTACTTTATCAATTGCATCTAAAAGATCATGCTGCGTAACCTTGATTTCCTTTATGTTTTCTGACTTTCCATTAACATATCTCTTGAGGGCTGCAGTAGCTGCTCTATTCGCAACGGCAGCAATTTCAGCTCCGCTGAATCCATTAGTAAGTTCTACCAATTTTGAGATACTTACATTGTCTGCAAGTGGCTTCTTTTTGGTATGAATCTTGAATATCTGCTCTCTTCCTTTGTTATCAGGATTGGGTACTTCAATTATTCTGTCAAATCTTCCAGGTCTAAGCAATGCTTCATCTACGAGATCTAGCCTATTTGTTGCAGCAATTATCAAAACATTATGTAATTCTTCTAATCCATCAATTTCTGTTAGAATTTGAGAGACAACATTTTGAGTTACATGAGATTCTGATCCACCACTTTCTCTTCTTGGTATAAGCGCATCCACTTCGTCAAGGAATATTATACAAGGTGCTACTTGACGAGCTTTTCTGAAAATTTCTCTTACTCCTTTTTCAGATTCGCCAACCCATTTTGATAGTAGTTCTGGACCTTTAATGTTGATAAAGTTAGACTCTGTCATTTTGGCCAAAGCTTTAGCAATTAGAGTTTTTCCTGTGCCAGGTGGGCCATGTAGTAGAATTCCTTTTGGAGTTTCTACATCAACAAAATCAAAGGCCTCTTTGTATTTGAGAGGCCATTCTACTGCTTCACGAAGTTCTTCTTTTAGTTCGGTTAGTCCTCCTACATCATCCCAACTAACATTTGGAATTTGTACTTGCACCTCACGTAATGCACTTGGTCGAATTTCTTTGAGAGCCTCTCTAAAATCTTCGCTAGTTACCTTAATTTTTTGCAGAATCTCTTTGGAAATTTTGTCCTCATCCAGATCAATTTCAGGTAGAATTCTTCGTAAAGATCTCATTGCTGCTTCTTTAGATAAAAACTCTAAATCGGCACCAACAAATCCATGTGTGATTTTGGAAATTTGTTTAAGATCAACTTTTTCATCAATTGGCATTCCACGAGTATGAATTGAAAGAATATCATATCGACCTTGATCGTCTGGAATTCCAATTTCAATTTCTCTGTCAAATCTTCCAGGTCGTCTTAGGGCAAGATCAATAGAGTCTGGTCTGTTGGTAGCTGCAATAACTACAACCTTCCCTCTGCTTTTCATACCATCCATTAATGCCAAAAGTTGGGAAACTATTCTCTTTTCAACTTCTCCCGTTACTTCATCTCGTTTTGGAGCAATAGAGTCAATTTCATCAATGAAAATTATACTTGGAGAATTTTCTTCAGCTTGTTTGAAAATCTCCCGTAACCTTTCTTCACTTTCACCATAGTATTTGCCCATAATTTCTGGGCCACTAAGAGAGATAAAGTGGGCATTAGTCTCACCCGCCACTGCTTTTGCCAAAAGAGTTTTTCCTGTTCCGGGTGGTCCATAAAGTAATACTCCTTTTGGTGCTTCCACGCCTATTTTCTCAAATAACTCGGGATGTCTCATTGGTAATTCTACCATCTCTCGGATTTTTTGAACTTCATTTTTCAAACCACCCAGTTCATCGTATGTAATTCGTGGGATAGTTGAATCAATTGCTTTGGTCATTGGGCCAAGTTTGAAAATAGTATTTTCTGTAACAATTACTGGTTTTGATGGCTTGGTACTAGTAATTACAAACTGGACTCTTCCTCCCATTTGAGTACTTAGTGCAACTGTATCTCCAGTTGTAAATACATGATTCAAGTAATTGTAAATCATATATTCCTGTAACCCTTCAGCTGTAATTTTTTCAGTTGGTGATAAAATAATTTGTTCAGCATTAGCAGCTTCAACAGCTTTTACTGAAATTTTATCTCCAATTCCTGCTCCAATATTTTGTCTTGTTACTCCATCAATTTTGATTAAACCTGATCCATATTCCTCTGGAGAACCGGGCCAAAGTTTTACGTGTGTTTTCTTGTTATAGATTAATTCTAAAATTTGGCCAGTATTCCAATTTGTGTCTTCTAAGATTTTTGGATCAATTATAGCCCTTCCTCTTCCCACGTGTTGTTGTGGTACCTCGTCAATTTTTAAAACAACTTCACTCATTAAATCACCAAAAAATTTTTAGAGGTTTATTCAACCTCCACTCTTTTTCCTTTTGGTTTTTCATCTTCAACCAGTTTAAAGACTAGTTCAAGAATTCCGTTTTTGTATGAAGCTTTTGCAGAATTTTCATCAACTTTACATTTTATTGGAACTTTGACGTGATATTTCTTTTCACCATGTTCTGCAGAAATATCAACTAATTTTTCTTGCACCAGAATCTTTACATCTGATTTTTCAACACCTGGCATTTCGGCTATTAGTTTTACCAGTTTTGCTTTCTCATCAACGATGGTGTCTACCATTGGTTCTCTGGTATTAGAGTCAGGTAGTGATTCTTGGTTTATGTTGCCATACTCCCTTACAGCAGGTCTACCATCAGGACCAACGGTCATGGTATAACCGTAATAAAATGGACCAGTATTGGTTTCCTTTGTTTTGAATTCTTCTAAAATGTCATCTAAATTAAAAAAAGACATTGACATTCTTCCGAAGACTCGATTGAATTCATCATTAAATATTGTCATATTTATCTACTTTATGTAATGTATATGACACTATATAAATATTACCTATATTTTATTGATTTTTTACTAAATGCTATTATATTTGACATAATATAACATTATTTAATGAGACTATCAAGCATATCTGTTCCTGAAGTAGTTCGGGAAATTATTACCCGAAATCGTTCAATTTTTGACTGTATGAAAATGGATTTAATTAATTACACTGCTCTCGCGGTAAAGATCCAACCTGATGTTGAAAGGGTTCTTGGACATTCTGTGAACTTGAATACGGTAGTAGTAGCAATCAAACGATTTGGAGATTCTCTTGATCTAAAAGATGAAGTGGAGGAACAACCAGTCTTGAAAAATGCTAGGTTAGCACTTACAGATGGAATAGTTGATATTAAATTTTCAATAAAGGATTCTCAAGGTATTGATCCTTTAACAATTTTAGCCAAATTTTCCAAAATTACTAGTGATTATGACTTTTTTAGGTCATCTGATAGCGTTAGATTTCTCACAGAAGATCTAGATGATATTCGTCAGATTTTCGATACCATTCCAAATAGAGAAAATATATTTAGTACAGGTTTAGCGAAAATTAGAATTTCTATGCCACAAAACCAGAACAAATCTGATGTCGTATCTTATGTGGCAGAGGTCTTGCACAATAAAGGAGTTGAACTTGTAAATGCCTTTTTCAGCCAAGATAATATTACCATAATTCTAAAAGAAAAAGATGCCTCAATGGCATACGAAATTCTTCATTCAGATATTATCAGAGCTGTCTGATTTCTGGTATTATAGTAAAAAATCGAACATATTCATTCATTCTAGGAAGTTAAATTTAAGAAATTTTGAATTTTCTTATTGAAACTAGTGGAAACCATTTTATTAATACAATTTTGAGGCAAAATAATGACTCTAAATGTGGCTGTAATCATTAAACTAGAGCCAGATTTTTCGGAAGGAAATGTTAGCTATAATCCTGATGGGACACTAAATCGGGCGGAGACAAAAAATACCCTGGGACCTCATAGTGCAATTGCGGCCCAAGCTGCATTTTATGCTAAGGTAATGTATGATGCAAAGATTTCAATTGGAACAATGGGTCCTCCAATAGCTGATCTTGCCCTTCAGCAAGCCCAAGAAATTTCTGATGCTGAGGAACTTCATTTGTATAGCGACAGGCTTTTTGCAGGAGCTGATACGTTAGGTACGGCTGAAGTGTTAAGGGTAGGAATTGGAAAAATGCAAGGAAAGATGGATATTGTTTTTTCGGGACATAGAGCCTCAGATGGGGAAACGGGCCAAACCGGACCACAGACAGCTTGGAAGCTTGGTTTTACGTTTCTGGGAAATGTAACTAGTTATAGTATAGATTTGGAAACTAGGATAATCCGCGTAAAACGTTTGATTAGTTTACAGGGGACTCCCAATGTCATTGAAGAAGTAGAGGCGCCTTTACCAGTTTTTATTTCAATTGATCCTACCTACAAATCTACATATGATACTATCTCTCAAAGATTATCCTTTCAAAAATACCAAAAAGAAGCAAGGGAAAGAGTAAAAAACTTCAAGGAACATTTCAGAATTTTTAATGCTGACGAACTTGGTGTAGATAAAACTCTTGTTGGACTGCCAGGCTCTCCAACAATAGTTTACAAAGTTGAGAGAGTTCCTAAATCAACTGCCACTAGAAAAGCTGAAGTTGTAGATGGTTCAGATCCTGACCAACTTCGGAAAGTTGTAAGTAAAATGAAAGAGGCGCTTGAGGCTATGGTGATAAAGTAATGGCAGAAAAATATCGTCATTTGTACGTTGTAATTGAGATTGAGCAGGGGACAATACTACCAGTTAGCAAGGAAATGATAGGTGAAGCAAGAAGGTTAATGGATGAATTTAATCAAAAATACTCATCAAAAGAAAAGGTTGTTGCCATTGTTTTAGGAAATAACATTAAGGAATTATCTAAAGAATTAATCGCTATTGGTGCAGATTCAGTAATTTATTGTGATCACCCACAATTAGAAGAGATTCGGAATACAATTTACACCAAAGTAATTTGTCAAATTGCAATTGACAAAGAAATTGGTGGACAAATAGAACCCGAATATGCAGAAAACTTTAGACGCCCAAGATACATGTTTTTTGCAGCTGATAGTATTGGAAGACATTTGTCATCAACCGTTTTAGCAGGTTTGGATTCTGGGCTGGCTTCTGATATTAATCAACTTGTAATAGCAGATATTGAAATGTCTCATCAACAAAAAACAGGCGGTGCTAAAGAAACTTATGAAAAAACTCTAGAGATGTATAGGCCAGACTTTTCTGGATTCTTATGGACCACGATTCTTTGTCTAGATAATCGTAATCCAGCTTTTAAACGAGATTACCACCCCCAAGCCTGCAGCATTATTCCAGGAGTTTTTGAACCAATAGAACCTAATTCAAAAAGAGAGGGTCAAGTGATTGAATTTGTTCCAAGAATTGATGAAGAAGACCTCAAAGTAAAGATAATCAGTCGTGAAGTAATCCAGAGTGAGGTGGATTTTGAAACTCCACGGACTATTGTTAGTTTTGGTAGAGGAATCAAAGATGATCCTGAGAAGAACATCAAACTTGTTCAAAAGCTCGCAAATGAATTGAATGCTGAGATCGGTATTACATTACCCATATCTAAAAAGCCATACTCAATTAGTCCATCATTAGAGTCCAAATTCATGATTCCAGATAGAGTAATTGGAACTAGCGGACATAAAACAAGCGCACTGCTCTATATCGCAGTAGGTGTTAGTGGAGCAATGCAACATGTTTGGGGAATGAAAGATTCAGGATTTGTAGTAGCAATTAATCCTGATGAAAATGCTCCAATTAAGGACGAATGTGATATTTTCATTAAAGGGAGAATGGAAGATGTAATTCCAATATTAATTGAAGAAATTAAAAAACAAATTCAGATTGTGGAGGCTAACTAATTTTGGAAAAATATGATGTAGCAATAATAGGAGGTGGCTCTGCCGGACTTGCCGCATTAAAACAACTATCTAAACTTAGAAAGCAGGCAATTCTTTTAGAGGCTGGAACTAAAGTTGGTTCCAAAAACATCTCAGGTGGAATTCTTTATTCTAAAAAACCAAAAAAAGGTAAAGTAACTAACGTTGATGAACTTTATGAAAATTTTCTTGATGATGCTCCATTTGAAAGAAAGATAACAAAATACATTCTACATTCAACTTGTAAAGCTAAAGATTATTCTATGGATCTTACTGAAGCACATAATTATCAGTCTAATTTTGGTTGCTCAGTTCTTATGAATAAACTCAATTCGTGGTTTGCACAACAAGCCGTCGAAAGTGCCGAAAAAATGGGTGGCGGAATAATACCTGGGGTTCATGTAAAGTCAATTTCGTGGAATGGACAAAAAGCAATCATACAAACTGATGAGCTAGATGAATTTGAAGTCAGAGCAATAATCGCAGCTGATGGGGTTAATTCAGAAGTTGCTGAGATGGTGAGAGCGAGACCAAAGTTTACACCTATGCAATTGTATCAGGGGGTAAAAGTAATAGTAAAACTACCCGAAGAAATAATTGAAGAAAGATTTGGTGTAAATCCGGATGAAGGAGCTGCCCATCTTTTTGCAGGAGATATAACTCTAAACCATATTGGAGGAGGATTTCTTTATACTAACCGTGATACCCTGTCTCTGGGAGTTGTATATCATTTTGATTCTCTGTTGAGAAATCCAGTTGAACCTTTTGCATTAATCGATGCCTTGATAAAAAATCCTCTCGTAAGTGAATTTATCAAGGATGTTGTACCAATCAAAAAAGAAATCGATAAAAGTTTACCACAAGAAGAACAACTCCGAATTCGTTTTGGAGTAGCAAAATTAATTAAAACATGGAAGGAAATTCGAGAATCTTCTCTTTCTCCTAGTAAAAGAGAAAATCTAATCGAATCAGGTAAGTACAAAACTGAAGAGGATATTCAAGAAAAACTATCGTCTATTGAAAAGCAAATGGCTGAAAAATTTGACGTAACTTTTGGAACTGATTATGTTGAAACAGAGTATAGTGCAAAATTAGTCCCTGATGGCAAAAGGTGTAGGGTGGAAAAACCCTTTTTCAAGAATATTTTATTTATTGGAGATGCTGCAGGACGAGGAATTTTTGTTGGTCCAAGAATTGAGGGATTAAATGTTGGAATTGATGATGGAGTTAGAGCAGCAAATGCAGTAGCAAGATCTCTTGATAAAGACGATTTTTCTGAAAATTATCTCGGAGAATATTATTCACAGTTAGTAAAAGAAAGTCCATACACCTTGGATATGGAGCAAATCGATAAAGATTATCTAAAAATATTTCTTGATGCAGCAAAGGATGTTCCAAAAGACATTATTGGTTCACGAAATGGTTTAATCCTAAAAATGATGTCAAGTGGAATCCTTAGAGGAATTGCCGTTAAATTTGCAAATATTCTTGGTTATGACAGGCTCTTGCCTATGATAGAGACGGAAGACACCTATGTGAAAATTCCGATTCAGTTAGCTGAAAGATTAGGGGAAACTGTTTCATCTACATATTCTCCTAATATTCCTTCAATTGCCGATCGAATCGCAAAATTGAGTTACAATGATGATCATGTATCCCATATCAAGGTGTTAAATTCTGAAAGTGAGTTTATGAAAAAAATTGTTACGCTATGTCCTACCAAATGCTATAGTGAAGAGGATGGTAAGGTAATGATACAGCACGAAGGTTGTGTCGATTGCGGAACTTGCTCACAAGAAACCGAATGGAGACACCCCCGTGGTGAAAAAGGAATTCACTATCAATACGGCTAATTTTTAGACTGTAATTTTTATGCTTTTTAGCTCATCATACGCTTTTCTGAGTTCTTTGTAAAAATCAATTGTTTGAGGTGGAAAAAGAGAAAAGGCAAGGTAAAATTCCTCAGCTTCTTTCAGATATCTTTTAATTTTCTCATGATTTGGAATTTGTGCCATAAATTTCATATTGTTTAATCGGTCTGCAAGTTTGATAATTTTTATATCATATTTTGAATTTGTAAGATTATTACAATAATCAGTGAACCTAGTAAATTTTTTTTCGTTTTCATTAGAACCAGAGTAATTTTCCAATGGTTTTGTTTTGAGTGTGTTGGCTGCCTCGTATACATATTCTCCAAATCTATGCCTAAAATATGCGTCAAAACCATAGGCTTGGGATGAATATAGATTTAAAATTCTATCATTGTCTTCCATCACATCATGTAGAATAGATGATGTTATCTGAAGGGTGGTAAGAAGATGAGTAGTTGTTAAGTAGTGTTCAATAACATCTAAGGTTACTGGCCAAACATGAGTTTCCAAAAATGGTGAGATATCATCTTCTCTTTTAATATCTGCGTGTACTTCTTCGGCGGTTTCAAAAGCACTTTCAACAAAGCTATCAATTCTAATTTTTGCATTATTTTCTATAAATGAAATAAGATCATCTTTTGTTACACGTTCAATGGTCATGGTATAACTATATACAAGTAACATAAATTTATGATCATTTTGGATTATAAATTTTATATTTTCTAAATCTATGAATTACCATTACAGGTGCTACAAAATACATTCCAACATTCAACAGAATCAAGCTGATTCCATATCCCAGAACCTCGACTTCAGAGTCCATATCGACATAGTTTAGGAGAGATAATGATGTTAGCAGTGGTGTAATAGTTAGTCTCACAGCCTCTTTGAATACAGGATTTTCACGTTCTAAATCTGCAACAGTAGGGCTAAAGGAATAGTAGAAATCATTAAATGAATTCATAAAGGAAGTTCCTGACTCTGTTTGGAGTAACTTGTTGTCTCTTATTTCCCTGAGTTGCTGTACTTGAGGTGCAAATTCAGAATCAAAAGTTGCAGTAGCAATTAAACAACCTCCACCTTCATCGATTGCTGTCTCTATTTGTTGTGTTTGTTCTGATAATATTTTAAAAGAATCAATAGAATCATCATATCTTGATAATTGGTTATCAAAGTCATCTACTCCATTACTATATGCGAAAGTGTAAAATTTACTAGGACCAGAAATGGTTATTTCTTTGAATTTTACCTCAAATGTTTCATTATTGCTTTGAAAATTTCCTATAGCATTAGTAACATATGCCTCTTTTCCATTAATGGTTGCCTTTTCTTGGGAAATTATTTCTAAATTACCTATTGCTACTACTTCTTGTAGCAATTCCTTTTTTTCTTGTATAAAATCATCAAGTGTTTTTCCATCCTTATCAATAATCCTCAAAGAGATTACCGGATTGATT